>MDSZ01062487.1_pt1 | contig 13265 bp, 10 predicted proteins | sample 811201 | NCBI WGS metagenome assembly MDSZ01 (sample SAMN05326647, study PRJNA326480) | marine metagenome | isolation source: seawater | place: Indian Ocean: North | collected 2010
CCCGGGAAGACCACAATCGCTTTCGCATGGTAAAGAAAGTAAAATTTGCGCAGGAAAAAGTAATGGAATTCAAAGGAAAGTGCTGGGTCTGCAAACGAGTTAACCCCTTGCTCAAAAGGCAGACTTATGCCCAGTGCAATGGATCGCCCGTCCGCCTCCTTGGCGCCTCTGTTAGCTGCCTCCATCATACCTGGCCCACCTCCTGAGCATATAAGATACTTTTGGTCAGGTGGGTTGCTTTTCGACCATTTTGTCAATTTCTTGGATAACTCAACTGCGTGGTCATAGTACTGTGAAAGTCGTACGATAGCCTCAAGTTTTTTCATTTCAGCAATCTGCTCATCCGTTCGATTCTTGACTGTATTTAACTGGGAAGAGAAATCCTCATATTCGGCCTTAGCAATACCTGAAGGTTTTGGGCGTGCTGAACCAAAAAAGACTATGGTGTTTTCCACTCCATGGTTGCTAAGTCGGACTTCTGGTTCGACTAATTCACAGAGAACACGAATCGACCGAGCGTTTTGCCCGTTGAGAAAATCTTTGTTATCGTATGCTTTGGTGGGTGTGTTTGACATACGATTTATGATGATCTGCGAAATTGAATTGAAAAGAGAAAAGAAAATCAAATTTTGCACTAAAGATACAAAAGTAATTGCCGACTATCCTTATTAGCCACATGGATGTGGCCTCAGAAATTTGATTCGGTCCGCAGGAGGTTGATTAGAATCAGCGATTTTCCCATTTGGGGATCTATGTACTCTAGTTGTGATTTACTTTAACGATTATTCGAACCTTCAACCTGAAAACCAAGCTACTTTGCCTGATCAAAATTCATCCGAAGTGCAAAACTTGATTGAATTCCCTGCTATTTCTTCCTCTGTTGGGAAGGCAACGATTGGCAAGTATGTTGATATGCTCATGCAGATGCCTGACCCAGATTACTCCGATCGACCTTTAATAAATGAAAAGGAGTTCGGTCATACTGTGTGCCATCAAAAACTTGCAGAAACTCTCTTGGATAAAGAGATTTTGTAATTATCAGATGCCATTCTTCCTCCTCACACTACTGGGATCGATTGTACTTCCCTCTTGTGTGCCTGAAAAAAACGAACAGGCAGAATTCGGTTATCATGACCTAGCCACCAGTTCAGTGACTCCCGCAAATCAAGGAAGCAGGGATATAGAGGTTGAACCACCAGCGAAAACAAATGCAGAAAGGAAGAGCGAACTTTTAACTGATTTTGAGAAGCCGCTGCATTCTTATCCTCAAATTAAATCTTCCATGGCAAGTTATAGAGATGATGGATTGCTATACCGAAAAGGCATCGATACGCCCTTTAGCGGAAGGCTTGTCGATCTTAGTGCCCAAGGAGTTGCGCTACTCGAAGTTTCTTTCCTTGATGGTCAGCCACATGGACAGCAATTAAGGAGAAATGAAGATGGTAGCTTAGCAATGGAGGCTATATTTCAACATGGTGTCCTTGTTGGAATCAAAACCGCATGGTGGCCAAGTGGTTTAGTAAAAGAGGAAGAGTACTGGGATGAGGGAACCTACAAAGGTAGGCGTGTATGGGAAGAAAATGGCCGGTTGGTCAAAGAGGAACGCGTGAGATAAAATTCTTATTTAGTATATTGGTTTTACATATCATTCGATAATCTGTCGAGGTATGCACCAAAGTCTCCAACGCGAATTACCGAGAGATTTGGCAATACTTCAGACCTTTCAATTTCACGCCAGTTGTGAAAAAGCAAATCGGATAAGTCATCAGGGCAGACAACTGCCAGGAATTTGGTTTTCTTGGAAGAATTAGTGTTTTTTAGAATACTGATTAATTCACCACTATTGCTATTTGAAAGTGCATCCCTGATTTCAATGCCTAAACTTAATCCGGGTACCCACAGGTCAACTTCATTGGCATTGAAGTTGGATACGGTTTTTAAATTTCGGCGCTTTAATTTTTCTTCGCAAATATGAATAAGGTCCATAATTGTGGCAGATTCTCGTGTTAATGAATTGCGCTCATTACTGACCAAGGAGTGTAAGTAGGAAAGCAGATTCCCTTTAAACAACAACTGAACTCGCTCCAAGACATGCGATCTGATTTCGGGGTCAGGAAATAGGTCTTCCACTGATATTCCCTCTTTGGCTTTACCTATATTATTAGAGGGTTTCCTACATCTTTCACTAATTATTCCTGCTAGACCCGATGGTATGCTAAGGGAATGAACCCTGAGATCATAACCGTTCTTTTCTGCAGCCAATTTAGCAAGTTCCTCTCTTATCCACATGGCCAGAGCTGAGGCTTTTTTATTTGACTGAAAGCCTAATGAGTCGATTTCAGATACTAACTCCTTAAAGGCCTTGATTTTACTGGGTGAATTTTGCTTCACCCAGTTTTGGCTATCTATGATTTTCAGAACTTCTTCGATCAAATATTGATCATCGCGCCAATCTCGTCTTCTTCGATGATAGATTGGCGTACCAAGTGTGGTTGCACTATGCCTGCGTGTTTGTTTTGCTTTAGACATTGGATCTACTAATTATAAAAGAGGTTCTATTTGTTGTAGTAATATCAATTTATCTTTTTATGCAATTATACAATTCCCGGCTTTCTGGGTTAGGTTACAGTTTAAATCCTGTTAAACTGCTTGCGTTCATTGCAATAAATTTCTTTTCCAACTTTTATTTATTTGCAGACCAAGAAAAAAGTGAAGTATCTGAATTAACCTCAACTAAAGTTGGAGTTGTCCGTATTATCGAACCCGGAGTATTTGATTACCAAAGTAAGGATTACCTAATACGTATGCGTGCTTGGGGGGTTGCATTCCCTGAACGTGGTCAACCAGGTTTTGAAGAAGCAATTTCTTTTACTGAGCAAAAATTATTGGACAGCAACCTGACCATTCAAATTAAGAAAGAGTTTGACCGTCAAAACTTAAAAGTTGTCGAAGTTTTCACACAGCCAGATCAAGTAAACTTTTCGCGTGACTCCATCGAAAAGGGCATCGGTTGGCACAATGAAGATGAAAGCATGAGGAATGGTGCATTTGTCATAGCTCAATTGAAAGCAAAAAGAAGAGAGTTGGGTCTTTGGAAATATGGAAGGAGTTATGGGAATGCCCCAAAAGATAAAGAAATCCCTATTCCTTTGCTGCGTTCAATGATTGGACGGAATCCATTTTCTTCATCCATAAATTATTGGGTTACCACATTTGGCAAAGTCCACAGGCCAGGTTGTTCGTTTTATGAAAGAGGACGGGGGGAGCTAAGCAGAAGGCCCACTGGCACTAACTGTAGGATATGTGGCGGAACAAGCCCTAAATCCAAATGATTTGGACGATTAGGACTGGATGATTTCCTTGAGTTCTTCTTTCGATTTTAAACCCACTAGGGTTTGGGAAATGCTCCCATTTTTATAGACAAGAATTGTAGGAATGGATTGAACACCATGCTCTTGGGCAAGGGCGGTATTTTCATCTACATTAACTTTGTAGATATCAACCTGATCTTGTAATTCATTATTGAGTTCTTCTAGGGTAGGCCCAAGTGCTTTACAAGGACCACACCAGGGTGCCCAAAAGTCAATCAATGTCGTTTTATCAGAAGATGAAACGACCTTCTCAAAGCTTTCCTTATTTAAATTTATTATTTCGCTCATTTGTTTGTTTTACTGAAGAAAAATTAACACGATCAAAGCCACTGCACCTGCGAAGACAAGAATATCTAACAAAAGGAGTGTAATGCTTGGCCTGGTCTTTTCTGTACCGGAGGTTTCCTTGGATGGTTTTGTTTTTTTGGATTTCTTTTTAGCAGGTGGTTTTGAACCTTTGGCGTCCGGTTGAGTGGTTGATTCACTTTCGCTTGGTGGGGCGGGCAGTGTAGGTGGTGCTGCAGGGGCAGGACTGGGAATGCTTGGTTGTTGGGGGGGGGCTGTGGGAGCAACTGGTGCACCCGGCGGGGGAGGGCTTACAGCAGCTCCTGGAGATGGTGGAGCAGGAGTCGGTGTCGGAGCCGTGGAGGCACCGAGAGCAGGAACCGGGGCAGGAATGCCTGACGGAGGAGCAGCTGAAAGGGGGGCTGGAGCAGCAATTGGAGCAGCTACCTTGAGTTTAGGCTGTAAACCCGAAGGTTGGGCAGGTGCACCTGGCACTTTGAGCTTTAAGCTCGGGCCAGGTTGGGGTGGAGGGGTAGCCATAATGGAAATTAGGAATCGGGAGTGTTTTTGGAAATAATATCCGAAAGTTCGTCTGGAGATGCTTCCTCAAGGGATTTTCCTTTAATGGATAAATCCTCCATTGTTTTAAGTAAGGTTTCAGTCATACGACCGTGGGTTTCATCCGATCCACCGAGAATAGAAAACTTGTCCGCCTGAGTAATACGCTTATGCCCATCTGTACAATCTAGGCCAAGACCAAGCAAGTGGGCCATGACTTTTGGATCCTTGTAAGGAATTTGTGGATGAAAATGTCTTCCGTTCATAATCATAAGTTATTTGCAAAAGATCATATTAGTCAACATCACATAGAGTAAATAGAGTTTAGTCCATCAGACTCCACTGACTGATTTCTCGTAAAGCCCCCCCAACTAATACCAAAACTCCACTCTATGTTGTTTTCATCCCTGGTTCCTTTTCTCTGAGAAATAGAAAAGTCCCAAATCCAGTTACTCCCGCTTTTGTAATCAAAGCGCCCATTCCAGTAAGTGAGATAACTTTTATCGATATCATATAATCCCCTGGCGGAAACGGATAGCTTCTCGTTCATTCTTTTCCATGCTGAAAAATAAGAATAGTTATTAAAGTCCAGGTAACTTATATAACCCAAACTAGCTCCTTGAAACCTTCCGTCCTTAAGGTCTATTCCGTATGATTGCCTGTAGTTTTTGCCCGATTTGATATCAATTTTATGCCTCAGGTTTAAACTAAGCCAAAAACTTGGATTTATTTTTACATCAGAATTCAAAAAGTTCCCACCATTGATGACCGAATTTCCATCCCACAAATCGTAGTAAGTTTCCATGAAAGCTAAATTCCTGCTCGAGTTATTCCATTTCCCTAGAAGAATATTCTCCCAGCCAATACGGATTAGTTGTTTTTCACTGACGATTTCGTGGTTTCGGTAATCGAGCAGGTCGAGTGGAGATAAATTTAAATCATCAACTTCTGTATGGATATCCGGCAGTTCATCCATTCTTGCTCCAGATAATTGGTTGGTGTCCCTAAGACCAATCGAAAATCTCATTAGGTGAAGAAGTTGATCAATTTCCCAAGTTTCATTTTGATAAGGAATGACTTGGTGCAGACTGGCGTGCAGATCAATTCCATACTCCCCGAAAAAGCGTTTTTTTGAACTATCTATCATCTGGTAGTCTTGGTGCATCCAGGCGACAGAAGGAGTGAGTCTCAGTCCAGATTCAAAAAGTATTGGCCTCTCTAATTTGTATCCAAGATTCATCCTGTGAATAGAATCACCGGAAATGCCAAATTCGTCCCTTTTTGCTAAGTTAGTGTAAGTAAGGGTGCTTGAGTGAAAGAGATTCAGTTTGCCTATTTTATTTGGGCCAAAATCAAAGTTTATTAATGGCAAGTGCTCAACCATTGCCTCATGGTTGTTTGTCTGCCATCGGGCAAGAATGGAGATAGTATAACCTTCACCCTCGTAACTAAGCTCGCTGTGACTTTGGTTCCACTGGTTGGTGTAAAAGTAGTCTCTTTTGAAATCACGAATAATTTCTGAGTCACTTTCCCATTCAATCAGTGCAGATGAATGCCATCGATCATAAATACGGGCAGTTCCCCTGAAATGAGCATAGCCACGATTAGTATTGATAGGCCGGTTTCGTGCATCAATGCCCGGGTTGACTGCGGTATCATTTACCCAACCTCCATAAAGTTGGCTTGAAATGAAACCATCTTCAAGTCCCCGCTTGAGACTTATTTGAGGAGACACAAGTGTACCCCGGTCCAGGTAATAGGTAAACCTTGTAGTTGAGGTGAGTTCCTGCCAGTTATAGGAAAACTGAGTTTCCCCATACCATCCAAGCACGCTATCCTTTCCCGCTTTAACTTTGGAACTCAATCCCCATAAATCACTCTTTTTGTACCCGCTGTATCCTGGCAGAACTCCGACCAAAATGTTGCCCACTTTTACTTGAGCAGGGCTAATTGCAAATTTAGATGTATTTTTATCATAAGTATATAATTTAGTCCTGATATTAGGCTCAATAGGACCAGGTTCAGAATTGTAAATAATTGCATTTCTATATGTGTCCAATGAGGCATTTCTCTCTATCCTTTCTGCGATAAAGTACTTTGGGGGATACCCCCCCCGACTATTAATTGCCATAAAATCCCCCGTGGTTGTTGAAAAATGGACCTCGTCGGCCAAAATACGCAAGTCAGCCTGAGTCAGGGATACTGAGCCAGTTGCAACACCATCCCCAGATTCGCGACTCCAGGCAATCTGATCTGCCAGGACTAAAAAGTCTGTTCCCCTAAGAGTTGCATTTTGCCTTGCAGTGATGGTGGCATTGTCATCTTCATAGACTATTGGTTCGTCGCTTTCCAGGACCAGCTCAAAGACTGGCTGGTCTTTACCCCAGATACAAACAGTAAGAACAAGATGAAAAAAAATGATGTAATGGAAAGCTAAACGAAACACTTAAAGAAAGATGTTTCTTTGTTGAAAAGGTACAAGGATAAAGAAACTTGATTAATCAACCTTGCGTTTTTTCGTTCTACTGACTCTAACATATTAATTAATGATCCTAACTGAATCTGAGATAAAGAGCATAGTAACAGGGAGTTTGCATGACCCACACCAGTTTCTTGGGATGCATAACTTGGGTAACGGGAAAGGGGTAGTTGCCCGCACTTGGGACCCAGGTGCCAAAGAGATAACCCTGAGGTCCTCTAATTCAGACCACGCCTATTCCATGCAAATGATTGATTCATCTGGGTTATTTGAGGTGGTTATACCTAAAGAGAATTCTCCTTTTAGGTATTCCCTTCATTCAGTTTATCCAGGTGGGCAGAAGGACTGGTTGGATCCCTATTCATTTTTACCCTCAGTACAGAGCAGCGAACTGACTGGTTTTAATCAGGGGTGGGATCGTCGGCCATTTTTAAAACTTGGGTCCATTCCCAAAGTTCATGACGGCGTGCAGGGAGTCTCTTTTGTGGTCTGGGCGCCATCTGCGAAATCAGTTCATCTGGTGGGCGATTTTAATTTTTGGAATACCCAATCTTTACCCATGCGTAACCTCGGGAGTTGCGGATGCTGGGAATTGTTTGTTCCCTTTGCAAGCCGAGGCCAAAAGTATAAATTTAGAGTACTTGGAGCCGATGGTGTTCTGCGTGAAAAAACTGATCCATTTGGGTGGAAATTTGAAAAACTTCCTGGTAACGCATCTATTATTGATGACCGTTCAGTTCTTCGAGAGTCAGCAATTCCCAGCAAAGCGAGTAATCCAAGGACTGCTCCTGTATCCATTTACGAAATGCATTTGGGGTCGTGGCGTTATCATCCCGTAACAAAACAACCCTTGTCATTCTTGGAATTAGCAAAGGAGTTACCTAAATATCTGAATACCCTAGGTTTTACTCATGTTGAATTTTTACCCCTTAGCGAATATCCTTTTGGGGCAAGTTGGGGCTATCAGGTTACAGGTTATTATGCATCCACGCACCGATATGGTTCTCCGGAAGACTTTTGCACCCTTATTCATAATTTGCAGGTAGCCGGAATCGGAGTTATTATCGATTGGGTGCCCGCACACTTCCCCTCGGATGATTTTGCCCTCGCTCGATTTGATGGCACCTGCCTTTTCGAGCATGAAGACCCCCGGAAGGGAATGCATGCAGAATGGGGCACATTATGTTTTAATTATGGACGGGCGGAGGTTAGGAGCTTTCTGATTGGCAGTGCAATCTCATGGCTCGACCGATTTGGTGTGGACGGGTTTCGTGTGGATGCGGTTGCATCCATGCTTTACCTTGATTATGCCCGAAAAGACGGAGAGTGGCAGCCGAATGAGCTTGGTGGAAATGAAAACCTCGAGGCCATTGATTTCATAAAGCAATTCAACCAAGCTATACATGAAGAATATCCTGATGTGATAAGTATTGCGGAAGAGTCCACATCCTTCCCTCAGATCACCAATCCTCCATCGAGTGGCGGATTGGGTTTTGACCTAAAATGGAATATGGGCTGGATGCATGATGTGCTGGGATACTTCTCCACAGAACCCATTCACCGTAAACACAAGCATAATCAACTTACCTTTGGGGCAATGTATCAATTCTCGGAGAATTTCGTCCAGGCTTTCTCACATGACGAAGTGGTTCATGGTAAAGGTTCTCTAGTCAATAAAATGAGCTTGGCTTACCAGGATGACCGAATTGCCAACTTACGGGCACTTTTGGCACTACAATGGACCTGGCCCGGCAAGAAGACTTTATTCATGGGGTGTGAATTTGGGCAGTGGGGGGAATGGAATCATGAGTCCGCACTGGACTGGGCTTTACTGGATTTCCCCAGTCATCAAGGTCTTAGTGCACTCCTTAAAGATTTAAATAAACTCTATAAGGAGCATCCTGCATGGGCATTAATAGATCATGTTGCAGATAAGTTTTGCTGGATTGACTGCAATGATGCTGACGGACAGACACTCAGCTTTTTGAAATTCGGAACCTACCCAGAGGATACTATAATGGTGGCATGTAATTTTTCCGACTCCTTGCGTCATCGGGACTGGGGTTGCCCTCATGCAGGAGAATGGCAAGTTTTGCTGGATACAGACTCTCCGGATTATGCCGGTCAGGGGTCAGCAGGTGCAACCAGGTTTTCTACTTTTGATCATCCGTGCGACAGCATGCCCTGCGGTCTGTCATTTGCGGTCAGTCGTTGGAGTGTAAGAATCTTGTCTTTGCTTAAAAGCTAGCTTTTGGCACAGAAGACTGGTTTGTTAAAATTCCAGCCAAGATCATCTATTATATAGACTCTGGCAAAAACAACATCGCGTACTTTTCATGGATCCAGGAATATGATAAATAGCTCCCACTCAGGTGGCACCCCGTGCAAAGCAAACAGATTCTTTCCTGTGGTCGAATATTTCCAGGGGGGGCTTTAAGAAAAAACAATCCTATCCCACTGATTCAGGCAGCTTTTTAGGCCAATCTAGCTTATTTAGTAGGGAGATTGATATCGACATATGCATCGCGCTTCTGTCGAGAAAGCCATTTACGCTGCTCTTCCAGTTCTAACTCCTTGGCAATGATTCTTTCTATCTCAGGGCGCACTTCATCGACTGGTAATTGCTTAGCAGCCTCAATATTTTCAATTTTTATTATATACCATGCGAACTTTTTAGAATTACCAATCGATCCATTTGATTTCTGTTCCAGCAGATTTACCCTGAAAGGTTGCGAAATTTCTTGGTCTTTCAATGAAAATGCATTTTTTCTAATGGTTGAATTGCGGATTTCCTTAGGGGTAACAAATACCCCCCAGTCACCAGATTTCCCGCGGAAGGGACTTTGGCCGTATGAACTGGCAATCGCATCAAAATCCCCTCCTTTCAGAATTAGGGAATGTACATGTTTGGCCTGGTCTTTAATGGTTTTATTTGAATCATTATCTTCGCCAGAGAATACGATCTCCTTGATCTGAATTCTCTTCTCTGTTCGGAACCTGTCCTGGTTTTGATTGTAATAATCTTCCACGCTTTGCGGACTGATCTCGTCCCCCGTACGTTTCCTCTGAGCGAGCATGTGCATATGAATAATGTCCTCCTTGAGTTGATCCTTGTACTCCAAGGGAGACTGTCCATTACTTTGCAAGACTTCCCGAAACAACCTACGGTCTCCATTGAAATCGGACATCAATTTACTGGAGTACTCCTGCTCCACATAGGTATGGGGCAGTTCCATGCCTTTATCTCTAAAAGCCACTTGCGAGAGCAGTCTGTCTATTTTTCCGTCTACAAACTCTTGGGAGCGAAGCAACTTCTCCTCATCTGTGAAATTGAGTTTTTCCATGGCCAACTGAATTTCCCCCCAGGTGATAATCTCATTGTTCACGCGGGCAACAATACGATTCACTTCGACAAGTTTGGCTCCAGCATAATGAGCCAATAACCCCAACGAAAAAATAATGAGCCATCTTTTATTTGCATTACATAGTCCCATGATTGTGGATTTTGAGAAATCGAATGATTTCCTTCAACTTTAAAAGAGGCTCTTTACTACTTAACCTGGGTAGTTTCCCCATTTTTCTTAAATATTGGACACCATCCCGCGAATTTTTCCTGACTTTTCTGAGTAATAGTTCAGACCCATCATTTGAGACCAAGTCAAAACCTGCCTGCTGGGCAAAGCATTTTATTTCACTTTCAAGCAAAAGTGCCTCGACTGCTTCTGGGTAGTGGCCAAATCGGTCCACCAACTCCTCTCTCAGGGTAACGACCTCTCTGGTTTCCATAATGGAGGCAATTTTTCGATAAAACTCGATACGCAGCCTTGGTTCACTCATGTAGGTTGAGGGCAAGCAAGATGCCATAGTTTGTAAATCTGCGTCTCCAGCTTCGGATTCATCTGTATGTAAAAAGTCTAAACGGACAACTGTGGATGGGCGAAGAGCCAGCTCCTCCCCCTTGAGGCGGGACACACTTTCCCGTAATAACTTGCAATACATTTCAAAACCAACCCCGGCAATATGTCCACTTTGCTCACTGCCTAAAAGATTTCCTGCACCTCGAAGTTCGAGGTCGCGAAGGGCAATTTTAAAGCCTGCCCCCATACTGCTGGTGTTCCTTAATGCAGAGAGTCGTTTCCTTGCTTTTTCCTTGATTGGAAGAAGAGGGTTGACCAGAAGGTAGGCATAAGCCTGCCTTGTGAATCTCCCAACCCGTCCCCTTAGTTGGTAAAGTTGGGAAAGGCCAAATTTATCCGCTTCTTCGATTATAATGGTGTTGCAGTTTGGAATATCCAGACCTGATTCAATAATTGTGGTACACAACAATAAATCGTATTTCCCTGCAATAAATTCAACCATCACCTGCTCGAGCTCCGTTTCTGTCATTTGCCCGTGGCCAATAGCGATCCTCAAACTTGGCATAAGCTCTTTAATTCTGCGGGCAACTGAATTGATAGTTTTAACACGATTGTGCAAGTAGAAGATCTGCCCGCCACGACGAAGCTCAAGCTGGATCGCTTTTTTTAACACCTCATTGGATCCCCGGATCACTTCAGTTCGAATGGGTCTTCTATTGGTAGGGGGAGTTTCGATGGTGCTAAACGAGCGGACACCCACCATTGCAAAGTAAAGAGTCCTTGGGATAGGGGTAGCACTCAGGGTAAGCACATCGATATTAGCCTTAATTCGTTTCAGTTTTTCTTTATGTTCCACTCCAAAACGCTGCTCCTCGTCAATGATGAGCAGGCCTAAATCTTTGAATTTCAGATCATCTGAGAACATACGGTGGGTACCCACGACCAAATCAATAGATCCAGCTACGAGACCGTTCATGATTTTCTTTTGTTGCCCGGCAGTGCGAAAACGGGAGAGCATTTCGATAGTGACAGGAAAGTTTTCCATACGGGTGGCAAAGGTTTGCATGTGCTGCTGGCACAGAATGGTGGTTGGTGCAAGAAGAGCCACCTGCTTGCCGTCCATTATTGCTTTGAACGCGGCCCGCATAGCTACTTCAGTTTTCCCATATCCGACATCTCCGCATACGAGACGATCCATAGGTTTTTCAGATTCCATATCCTGCTTAACCTCATGAATTGATCGCAACTGGTCGGTCGTCTCGGAATATGGGAATGAATCCTCAAACTCCTTCTGCCACTGATCATCCGGCGAGAAAGCATGCCCGGTCTCCGCATCGCGGGATGCTTGTAATCTGAGTAGGTCGGCAGCTAGGTCAATTGCAGCTAACTCAGCAGCTTCTTTTGTTTTGGCCCAATTCTTGCCGCCCAGTTTTGCCAGTTTTGGCTTTGCCTTTTTTAGCCCCACATAGCGGGAGAGTAGGTGGGACTCTTGTAAAGGCACATGCAGGAGAATACCATCCGCAAATTCCACGGTTATTGATTCTTCTGATTTTTGCTCCTGTTCTATTTTACCCAGGGACAAGAACCGGCAAATACCATGCTGTAAATGAACCAGTAAATCGCCATCTACCAACTCTGCAAAGTCAAGTGCATGATCAACCTCTCTTCTTTGAACTCGTGCTTTTCGTGAGTGTATGGGGCGACGACTTCTTTGCCTCCCCAGAATCTCACGGGATGTTGCAACAATCAGGCCTTTCTCATGGTCTGTTAAAAAAGAACTGAAGAAAGAGAAATCCAGTTGCTTTTGGTAAACAAAACCTTGATGCAGTCCAACAGGAAGGAAGGTGAATTTTAGCCCAGTTAGCCCCTTTTCTTCGAAAATGCCTTCAATTCTTTTTTTCTCCGCCTCTGCACCGACTGCAATAAAGATAGCAAAACCTAAATCATTAAATTCTGCAATCGAACGAAGGGTCTTATTTGAAACATCATCAGTATGCAGACTGCCTACTGTGTCTGAAATATCGGATACAGACCGATCCAGTTCAGGGACAAGTGCCTTCAGGGATAACGATAACTTTGGTGAGTTCTCAAATATCCCTGCTCCCATGTCGATTTCACTGGTTGTGAGAAAATAATCTGAGATGCTTTTCCTTCGAGTCCAAATCCGTGATATATTCGCCCTTTCGCTCGATTCCTTGCCAGTTTCGTGAAACACTAATGGATATGACCGAAGCAGGTTTTCCGGTTCTTCCATATGCCATAAAACTGAGTCTGGTAGATACCTTAAAAATTCACCATCTCTTTGGGCGTTATCGCCATTCCCAATGGATGAGATTCTGATTTGAGGTATATTTACGATTGCTCTCTGGGAAGTAGGGTCGTAGGTGCGTATTTCATCCACGGTGTCACCAAAGAAATCAATTCGGACTGGATGATCTGCATTAACCGGATAGATGTCGATTAGCCCTCCACGTATTGCAAATTGACCAGGTTCCTCGCATACCACCTCACTGGAGTAATCAAATTTTGCAACAAGATCCCTGCTTAACGAATCGTATGAAAGTTCCGCACCAGACTTAATCAATAGCTCAGCATCTTGTGTCTTTTCCAGGATAAGGGAGGGACCTAAGAGAGCCTCAAAGGTAGTGGCGACTAAAATGTGAGAAAGTATATTTTTAGTATCAGAAACCTCCCTGAGGGCCGAAAGTAGGGAGA
>MDSZ01083800.1_pt1 | contig 13265 bp, 14 predicted proteins | sample 811201 | NCBI WGS metagenome assembly MDSZ01 (sample SAMN05326647, study PRJNA326480) | marine metagenome | isolation source: seawater | place: Indian Ocean: North | collected 2010
AGGGAGTGGTCGGGCAAGTACAGAATTTGTTAAAAAGTGCAAGTCTTCAGCCGTTGGAGAGTAAAAAGTCATCAACGGAAGAGCTACCTCTTCCAGAAGCCAAAGAAGTTGAAGAGATTACCGATGAAGTAATTGAACCAATCGAGGAAGAAGTGGATGAAAATCTCGATCCTCCTCGTGGAATGGGGTTGAAATTTGATGAAATCGAAAAAATGATCGACGAGGTTTTGGCTTCTGAGAAAAATTCATGAACTATGAATAAACCAGTAGTTGCATTCCATTCATTTTTAGTCTCAAATCAGAAATCCTGAATATTTTCGATTAAACATGACAGAAGAGTCCATAGAAAAACTAGATGATGCGGAAGAATCCAAATCCAAGAAGCGAAGGATGTATGTTGGTTTGGATCTGGGAACTTTAAATACCTGTATTCTCACCAAGCTGAGCAAGTCCAACGCAAACGAAAGCGAAGGAATTTTAGTGCCTACAGTGGTCGGTTACCCGGAAGAGGGTATTCTCGCAGGAATTTTGCCAGGAAATGCTAAAATGTTGCACGGTGAGGAGGCTCTCGCCAATGAATTGCATTTGCGATTGGTACATCCATTAAATGACGGAGTCATTCAGGATGTGGATGCCACTCGTTCTTTTTTATCTTATCTTCGTGAAAAGATTGATCCGGAACGCAAACATTCGGTGCATTGTGTGATTGGATTGCCCGCAGCCGCGGATAGTGATGCCAAGGAAAACCTTCAAAAAGCATCAAAGGGTGCTTTCGATGGGATCCTCTTTATTCCGGAACCATTCCTTGCTGCCCTGGGTATGCGGGATGAGAGCAAGCTGGAGGATCCAGACTACAAGGATCCAGTTGGGAACTCTCTTTTTGTGGACATCGGAGCGGGGACTACAGATTTTTGTATCGTCCAGGGATATTTCCCCAAACCGGAGGATTTGCTGAGTATTCCTTATGCAGGAAACGAAGTGGATGTTTCCTTGGACAAGTCGATTCGAGAGGCTTTTCCTGAGGTTGATGTGCCTCTTTCCATGGTCAGAAAGTTTAAGGAAACCTATTCTTATGTTGGAGAACTTGAATCGGGTGCCCGAGTCAAGGTTCCGGTCGAAGGAAAACCCCGAAAGATTGAGATCGGAAAACAGGTTGGTGAAGCTTGTAATCAATTATTGGATGAAGTTTTCTCTTCGATAAAGGAAATCATTGCAGTTGCTTCCCCACAGTCAGTATTCGCAATGTTACAAAACATCATCCTTACCGGAGGTGGGAGTCGGATTCGAAATTTTGACCAGGAATTACAGCGTATGCTTTCTGATGATGGTTATGAGGATCCGGAAGTGAGGGTTTCCTCAAGAGAGATCAAGCCATTCGTCGCGATTGGTGCACTTAAGGTGGCAAAAGCAGCGAGGGAGGATCAGTGGATTAAGCCCTGAGGGGATAATACCATAGATTTTTTAAACCACCCCGTTGAGAGTTTGTCCGAGTCTTTCCAAACTCGACTTTAAATTGGAATGGATGGCCTCAGGCTCTGGATGCTCTCCGAATAATAGGTTCCAACCTTCCAATTTCATGTAATCCTCGTCTGGCGTGACCGGATAGTTCTCGATTCCTTTGGTCCCCAACTTTCGAACAATATGATCGGCGATTTGAATAGCAGAGGCGAGCTTGGGGCTAGCTTTGGCCTCAGAGGGTTGATTGTGCCAGTGGATGGAATCAACCACTTCCTCCGAGATATGATGATTCCATAAGTAGTAAGCACCAATCTTCGAATGGTCCCAACCGACTAATTCCTTTTCGGTTTCAATTAATTCCAGGCAAGATTTATAGTCCTGCTGATAGATTTTAGAAAAATGATCGGGGAAAGTGATCGCGAGAATAAGAATTCCAAGATTGTGAAGCAGACCGGCTACATAATCCGCTTCTTGCTCAAATTCCTCCTCTGCGAAAGAAAGAATCTCCCGAGTAAGCATGGCAGTTCCAATGCTATGTTTCCAGAAGTCGACCCAGGGAAAAGAAGAACTTTTTTTACCAAGTTTAAAAATCTCCTCGATCACCGGGGTAGCAGCGATTAAATCACGAATTCGATTTAGACCAAGAAAGATGGAGGCTTCTTCTACCCCGGAAATCCGCTCGCTATCCTTGCTTCCGAAAAAGATGGAATTCACAAGGTCGAGGACGCGGGTAGTTAGAGATGGGTCGAGGCGAATAACCTCGGCAATTTGACTGACGAAACTATCTTCAGATTCGAGTAGATCTTTCAGCGTGTCATTGATACTCTTCAATGAAGCTAGTTTGGGACACTGGTTGATTCTCTCAATGAGGAGAAAATCAGAGGGTTTTTTCATTTCTTGTCCGTCCGAATCAGAATGGGGTCGTAAAGATCAGGACTGGGAAAATTTTAAACTTATCCCTCGAGCAATACGGTTCCAGGACGGTGAGGAGAAAGGCAAATGCCTTCCTTCATGCACTGGTCAAAGTATTGATGGATGAGTTGATTTGTGGTTGAGTCCTTTCCGATCGTCAATACTGCACCGGATGAAGAAAGTATTTGGGAGCTGCCATCGGCTCTTTTTTGGAAATAAATTTCACAATCGGAGTTTTGTTCCATGAAAGACTTAATTTGCGGATCACGGAGGAGATTCTGACGAAGGGCAGATGTGGAAGTCTCTACTTTTGAAGATGATGTAAGTTCTTGCTGTAGTTCAACTGAAAAGGGTTTGTCACCCTCCTTGAAAGATACGGGAGCGGGCCCACTAATACGGTCCACGAGTGATTTACCAACTTGAATGAGACTGCTTGCAAGAACTGGATTCATGCAAGGAATAAAGCAGGTTGTTTGCCAGTTTTTAGCTAACAAATTTCAACCATTGCTTTTCAACTAAGGTCTCGGCAATTTGAATGGCATTCAAAGCCGCTCCTTTCCATAATTGATCACCGACAACCCAGAAAGCCAATCCGTTGGGGAGTGCATGGTCGACTCGCAACCGGCCTACTCCGCAGTCTTCCTTTTCCGCATAGCCCAATGGCATGGGATAACTTCCTGCACTTGGGTCATCCCTAAGTTCAACTCCGTTAAAGCTCTCGATCGCCTTTTTTGCGTCGGGTACATTGACCGAGGATTCGAATTCAGCATTTACTGAAATCGAATGGGCCCTCTTCACTGGTACACGAATACAGGTACATGAAACAGGTAATTTGGGAAGGTCGAGAATTTTTCTGCTTTCGTTTCTCATCTTAAGCTCTTCTTTGGTGTATCCGTCTTCTCTGAAGCTATCGATGTGGGGAATTAGATTAAAGGCAATCGGGTAGGGGAAAGGGGACTCTTGAGTGTCATGGGAATTCATTGGGTCTTCACTTAACTCATTCAATAAAGTTGTTAGACCCGCCGCTCCTGCTCCAGAAACCGCTTGATAGGTCGAGGTTATCAATCGTTTCAGACCAAATCTTCGATGAAGTGGATAAAGTCCCATAAGGGTTACTGCAGTGGAGCAATTTGGATTGGCAATGATTCCGCGGTGTTCTTCCAGAGCCGAGGCATTGATCTCAGGGATCACCAGTGGAACTTGAGGGTCCATTCGAAAGGCAGAACTATTATCGATCACTACACATTCCTGCCGTCGGGCATCTTCCGCAAATTTCAGCGAAATGTCGGAGCCGGAGCTAAAGATCGCCATGTCCAGGCCCTTGAATGCTTCTGGGGTCGTCTCGATGACTTTCTCCAAATTACCGCATGCTTCCATTTCAATTCCAGCAGATCTTGAGGAAGCAAGTAATCTGGCCTCTGCTACTGGAAATTCTCTTTTTTCAAGAAGTCGAATAATTTCTTGGCCAACGGCTCCCGTTGCACCTACGATGCCGATACGATATTTTTTCAATGAATGTAGAAGGTTTATTTGAAGTTTATAATAAGAAAACGAATGAATTGAAGCTTGATCAAACGAATCATGTTTTGGTCGCCTGTATCAAAAGTCAAATCATCCGTTTGTTCAATAATGGGAGAAGGGTCAAGGACTATAAAATGTCAAGTTCGAAGAATCCTCCATCTTGTTTAGAGGGTTCATTGGGAACTCCATGGGGATTGCATCAGATAACCGAAATAATTGGGGAAGGAGAACCGATAGGCATGGTTTTTGAGGGGAGACTGCCAATCGGACAAAAATATTGGGAATGCTCAATTGAAAAACGCAAAAAGAATCTGATTACCACCCGAATTTTAAGACTGGTAGGATTGGAACCTGGACTCAATCAGGGAGGAACAGTAGATACCTTCGATCGTTATGTTTACATTCACGGAACGAATCATGAGGAGAATCTGGGAAAACCATCCAGTTCCGGATGTTTGCAAGTTTCCAACATCAATGCAGTGGAATTATCTAAAAAAATTCCTGTGAATACTCATTTGTTAATATTACCTGAATCACCTTGAGATTTAGAACCGAGATCAAAGGTGGTAAAATTTAGATTATCTTAATTCAAAACAGGGTTCTTTTCCTCGAGATGAAATGAAATTCTCTTTAAAATTTCTTCAAGATTCTCGTCTTCATTGGTTTCAAGGCAAACGGTATCCGAATTTAATGATTTGATGGTGTTCTGGATTGTTTCCTGTTCAATACCAGGTGAGTCGGTATCATAAATAATGCAATCATAATTAATTTGCCGAATTTGGATGAGAGCGTCGTCATACGAAGAAGTGGTGCTAAGGAGGTAACCGTTCTTCTCAAGTAACTTGGTGAGACTTATTCTAAGATTATCATTTTTTATGAAAACTTGAATGGAGATGTTTCTTTTCAATCGGATCAAGTTTAAGATTTTTTCAACTTTGATCGGTTTTTTTAAAAATGCATGAGCTCCGAGGGAATTTGCTTCCTCTTGAAGTTCAGGTGAACTGTAAGCTGTGAAGAAGATAAATTTCGGACAGTTAGTTCTTAATTCCTTCATTTTTTTCATTACCTCAACACCATTCATTTTTGGCATTTGGATATCCAGAAGAACAAAGTCAAAATCCTGATTTTGGCAAAGAAGGAGTGCCTCCTCCCCATCTGCGGCAAGTTTGGGTAAAAAGCCTTCCTCCTTAAGGATATCGTTCATGGTTTCTCGAATTGCCGGATGATCGTCGACAACGAGGACTCGGTTTTGTTTGGTTCCTTCCATTAGAAATTTAGTGTTATTAAGCGTGAACTAATTCAAGTGTTTTTGGAGCAGGCAATGAAAGTAAGAAGGTAGTTCCATTTTTCGAACTCGCTTCAATTTCAATATTTCCATTGTGTCTTTCAATCAATTCCTTACAGAGTGATAGTCCCAATCCGACACCATCTTTTTTGTTCGTGTAAAGTGGATCAAAGACCTTACTCCAAAGATTGGAGTTGATGCCTTCTCCTTCATCTGAAACGCGAATTTCAATCCATTCACTTGATTTTTTTGCAGAAAGATTGATTTGTCCTCCAGCGGGCATGGCTTGTATTGAATTAGTATATAAATTCGTCAAAATTTGCCTAAAAAGTAGGGGGTCAACTTTTACATCCTTAGTAGCTTCTTGAAAGTTGACTTTGAATTGAATGTTTGTGGGTGGATTGAGTACCAAAAAGGCATCGTGAGCGATCTTTCTTAAATCGGAGTTTATTAATTTAATCTTTTCGCCTTTGGTCAATTCAAGCAATCTCTGTATCACTTCGTCGCTTTGGGTTAATTCATTATCAATCACATCCAAATGATGAAGGGCCTTAGAATCCTCAATTGATTTAGAGTAGGATCTGAGAAAGAAGACGGCATTACGTATCGCTGTCATTGGATTACGAAGTTCATGGGCGATATTGGAAGAAACTTGTCCGACACTAGCCAACTTTTCCTGTCGGTTCAATTTCTCCTTTGTTTGAAGCAGTTCGTTATGGGTTTTTTCTCGTTGCTCCATTTCTTTGACTAGCATTTTATTGGTGTCAGATAATTCCTGAGTGCGGCGTTTCACCTTATTTTCCATTTGGTTGTTAGCTTCGCGCAATTTTTGGTCTGCATCATCAAGCGAGTCCATCATCTCATTGAAAATATTAGTTAGCCTTCCAAACTCATCATTGGTTATCTTCTGTGCTCTTAAATTGTAATCTTTATTAACCGATATTTTTTCGGCTACTCTCATCAATTCCTTCATCGGGCGGGTCAAGTTGCTTTGGTACCAAAGGGTTACAATAACCACCACGACGATCATAAGAATCCATGAAACAAGGCCGAAACCGATAAATTTTTCTTTTCTCGTGCTTAAATCACTGAGGGAGCGAGATAGGGATAAGTACCCTAAAGGTCGATTACTAGGTCCAATTTTCTTGGTAATTGTAAGGGTTTCTTTGTCCCAGATTTCAAAATCCGAAAAAATTGGTTTAGGTTCATATCCTTCAGTAGAAGCGAATTTTGAAAAAGTGGGGGGGGTATTTGAAGATTCATCTTCTCTCCAAAGCACTGCACCTTCGATTTGAGGATTGTAGGAAAAAGAATCAATAATTTCTTTTGCAGCAATCGAATCATCGAATAAGAGTGTTGGAGTTAAGATATCTTGGAAGGCATTGAGTTGTTCATTGAGATTTTCCCGGATCAACTTTTTGGTGAAATCAAATTCTCCTTTTATCAAAAGATAAAGTCCCAAACTGGGGAAAAATAATGAAATAATTAGGGTAGAAAGAAGAAACTTGGTACGAAAAGACCAAGGTTTACCATGTTTCGATATGACCGAGAAAATTACAGTTAATCCTCCGTCCGGGAATTATCGATCAGTCCTTTTCTCCTTGATCTCATTTACTGCTTGTAGAAGAAATTCTTCAGGTGATTCAGACAAAACCTTCCTTATTTTCTGGGATATCAGAGTCTTTGATTTCCGGATATTTAAACCTCTATCACCCATATTTGGAGAAAAATTGATCATTTTCCCCAATATTTGAGTTTCATTACCTTCGGTTGCATCAAGAAAGCTAGTGGTGGTTTGATCAATCCTCGTATTAAGGTCCAAGTTTGAGACAATACTAGTAAATTGATTCAAAGTTTCTTCACTTAGTTTTTCACTTGAAAAATAAACCGCAAAGCTTCCCTCAATTCTGTTATTCAATATTTTTTTAAATGATAGATCTGAGCATTCGTATGAATGGTCTAAGAAAATGAACATTTTTTGATCCTTGAATAGACCACTTCTGAGAAGTTCATGTACAGAATGAGCACGCAAAAAAATGAACTTCTCAGAAATTGCGGAATCATTCCATTCTTCCCATTTTTTCTGACTGGAAGTGATAATTACCACAGATCTTATTATTTGCTCTGTATCTATGACCTTTCGAGCAAGAGTTCGAATTTCATTGTCCGTCATGGACAATCCAGAAGTTTTGACATTATCGTCAATTTTGTAATCCATATTTTTAGGGTAGGTTTTCAAAAAGATTGTTTAAATAACGCTTCTAGTCAACTATGAAGCTTTTGGGTTATAGCAAACTATCTGAAGCTAATTTTTTAGGAAAATTGGACTCAAAGAAGACCGGGAAGTAATTCTTTTTGAATCTCAGGCAGACTTTCTGCTACTTTGACGCATTTTTTTCCTTTTAATTCATCAACTGAATGAGTTCCCGTTGCAACTAATATACAAGGCATCTGAGCTTGCAAGGCAGTTTCGAAGTCATAAGGAGAATCACCTATGTAAAGGGTCTCTTTAGCTTTTGATTCAAGTTTATCCAAGGCGAGAAAGCTTAGTTTAGGGTCAGGTTTTTTCCATTCTGTATCATTTGCTCCCAGAGTGAAATTTAGAAATTTACTAAAATTTAGATGATCGCACGCGGCACGGGCATGAGGACCATGTTTATTGGTGAGCACAGCAGTTGGAATCTGATTATGGAAGCAAAATTCTAGAATTTCATAAGAGCCTGGGAGTGCATGCAGTCCATTAAACATTTCCTCTTCGAAGACAGGTCTCAGCCTTTTAACAGCTTCCATTGAATTTTCTGGACCGATCAACTTGGCCATCGTTGTGTCAGAAGCACCACCAACTGCTCTCTTGACTTCTTCAAAAGATGGTACTGGGAAATTCATAGATGAAATAACTCGACAAAATGCCCTGTGAATTGCCTCGAATTGATCGATTAAAGTACCATCAAGATCAAACATGATTGCTTTTATTGGCATTGTTATTCCTAAAGAATTGGTAAATAGTAGTCTAAAATGAGCTCGGATGAAAAAGGAAAACAAGCCCTCAGGCAAGATCAACCTGTTCCTCCATCTTTGCATTTTGAGTTGAATGCCAATGAAGCGATTTGTCGGTTTTCTGGAGATTGGAGGGTTGAGTCTGGGGGTTGCCTTGAAGAGGTTATTGAAAATTGGAATTCGTTTTTTATTCCTGAAAATAAGGTTCAAAAGGTGACCTTTTCTATTACTGGAGAATTGTTGTGGGACTCTCGAATAGTTGTCTTTATCCAAAGCAAAAAAAATTTACTAGAGCGTCAAGGTCTTGAAATCAAATTCGACCTTCCAACAGAATTGAAAAAATTAATCGATTTAAAAATCAAGGAAAGGGCACCTAATGAAGAGTTGATCATACCTGGGAGTTCTTTCTGGATCTATTTTAAGCGTTTTCTTAACTGGTTCAGTCATCCTTTGAATTTTGTTGGTGCTTGGCTCATTTCCGTGCTTCATCTTTTTTTGTTCAAAACACAGATGCGACTCAGGGACTTAATACACGAATGTAGTCTCTGCGGAGCAAATGCCCTACCCATAGTTACCTTGATCAGTTTTCTGACTGGTCTAACTATGGCTTTTGTTGGAAGTGTGCAGTTGGAGAAATTCAATGCTGAAATCTACATCGCTGACTTGGTATGCCTTGCAATGGTTAGAGAAATGGGAGCACTCATGGTTGGGATCATTATGGCTGGTAGAACCGGTGCTTCATTTGCGGCTGAGATTGGAAGTATGAAGTTGAATGAGGAACTCGATTCACTTCGAACCTTTGATGTTGCTCCCATTGATTTCCTTGTTTTGCCTCGTACATTAGCATTGTTGATCATGACCCCGATGCTCACTATTTACGCTGATATTGTAGGCATGCTCGGTGGCTTAACGGTTGGGATTCAAGTGATGGACTTTTCAGTCAGTCATTACCTAGAACAAACCCAAGCTTCCATAAGTGGAATGTGGGAAGTATTCTCAGGTCTTTTGAAGAGCTTTTTCTTTGGCCTGATTATTGGCTTGGTCGGTTGCTACAAAGGTTTGCATTCGGGCAATAGTTCAGCTGCCGTCGGCAGATCCGTTACTTCTTCCGTGGTAACCTCAATCACTCTAATTGTTATTACCGATGCTCTTTTTGAGATTACATTCAGCATCTTAGAACTTCGTTAATTATATGAACCGAGAAGAAAGCATTATCTCTGTTGAAAATCTAAGTTTGAGTTACGAAGACTTCGAGGTTTTGAATAATGTCTCTTTTAAGGTTAAAAGTGGAACCTGTATGGTCATAATGGGAGGAAGCGGATGTGGTAAAAGTACTCTATTAAAATCGATGATTGGATTATTGAAACCCAAATCAGGTGACATTCTATATAAAAAGCAAGATGTATGGTCTGGTCAAAAAAAACTGAATCAGAAAATCTTGAACAATTTTGGTGTATTGTTCCAAGGGGGGGCATTATGGAGCTCAATGACGATTCTGGAAAATGTATGTCTTCCACTTGAAATGCACTCTTCTTTACCGTCGAATGAAATAGAGGAAATCGGGAGCTACAAATTAAATCTAGTTGGACTTTCTGGCTTTGAGGGTTTCTTTCCATCTCAACTTAGTGGTGGGATGCGAAAGCGTGCAGGTATTGCTCGGGCAATGGCATTGGACCCTAAAGTACTTTTTTTCGACGAACCATCCGCTGGATTGGATCCAATTAATTCGAAAAGACTGGATGATTTGATTAACGAGTTGAAACAAAGTCTGGGAGTCACTTTCGTAGTAGTAACTCATGAACTCGCAAGTATTTTTGAAATTGCGGATGATTCTATTTTTTTGGATTCGAGAACCAAGACTTTGGTTCAGCAGGGAAATCCAAGTGATCTACTTGAAAACTCAGTGAATGATGTGGTTCAGGACTTTCTCAAAAGAAAAGCATGAAAAACTAGGATTGCGACAAAGCACTAAACAACTAATAGTTGCATTATTGAACAAACAAATTAACAGATTATTGGTAGGAATTTTCTGCTTGGGAGCCTTAGTTATTTTGCTTGGATTTGCTTTTTTTACAGGAAGTTTTTCTTTTTTGAGGGAGAATAACGAGAGATTTGTATTGGTATTCAACGAAAATGTTTATGGATTGCACGAGGGTAGTAAAGTTACTTTTAATGGTGTGCGGATTGGTAGGGTAGAGCGTTTCTTTTTGGGGGATCAACTGAAAGAGGGACCTGTTCCCATACAAGTCGAAATAAATAGAAAGTTAGTTTCTAGGTATATGGTAGAAATTGGTAACGAAATTTTTGAAGCAAATGGAAATTTTAAGAAATCAGTCGTTCCTAGATTGGTTGGACAATTAAGCCAAGAAAGCTTCGTTACTGGTATTTTATACATCAACTTAACTACTGTGGAAACGGAACTTAATCAAAAAGATGTTCGTACTTTGCATGGTTTTCCAGAAATTCGGACTAAGGGCTCGATTTTCGCCGAATTGAGTGAAAGCATTAATTTTGAAAAGCTAAGCAAGCAACTAAACGAACTTATGGTTGTTGCGACTCTGCGTTTGAAGGAACTGGATACAAAAATTATTTCAGCTGAATTTTCCCAAACAAACATTGCACTAAGAAAGTTAATGGCAGAACTAAATGACTCTTACATTCCTCTTGGCCATAGTCTCACCAAAACTTCTCATCGTGTACAAGATTCCTTAGTTAAGATCAATCAACTTGCCTCTAATTTAGATCTTTTACTTCAACCAAACTCTGAATTTCGTTATGAATTAGATGATACATTGAGAGATGTTTCTAACATGGCTAAATCCTTAAAAAGTCTGGCAGATCTTATTGAAAGAAATCCGCAAGCTTTTATAATTGGTAAACCTCGTCCTGAAGAATAATGTTTTCTCGTTTACTAACAGTATCTTTCCTCTTGGTCTCAGTTTTGACTTCTTGTATCATACCAGATTCAAACCACCGAGTTCCTGATTTCTATCTTTTATCCAGTAAAAGTAATGATCTGAATACCAGTGAGATTCGTTCAGATTTAAGTTTTTACATTAATGAAGTGCGTCTTGCTCATTATTTGCAGGATAAAAGAATGGTTTCTAGACCTAATAATGAAATTATAGAGTTTAGAGAATACAATCGATGGGGAGAACCTTTGGAAATCGGTATTTGCAGGGTAGTAGGCCAAAATTTAAGCTCTTCATTGAATACCTACAACTATGTTGTATTTCCTCATCGGAAAAAGTTTGGGCTCCAATACGAAATCGATATCAAAGTAGATCGCTTTGAGAAGGTATCCGAGCAAAGAGTTCGTTGTAAAGCCTTTTGGGAGTTATCTAGAAAAGATGGTAAAACGAAAAGTAACCTTTTTGATAAAGAATTAAAAATTCCTTCCGCTGGAGAGCGGATCGAAGTTCGAACTCTTAGTTCTCTAATCGAGCATCTCAGTAAAGAAATTGAAACTGCTATTTTAAGTTTCGATTAAGGCACCGTGCTTGGGGAAATTATCTTCTATCTATGCATTCTTATTCTAGGTGCTATGGCCATCCTTCATATTAAAAAATCAGCAAATTCTAACGATGAAAAAAAACTTATGGATGAGTTAAATACCGATTTTGAAGAAGAGTTTGAGGTAAATGAGTCGAAAAAGGAGATGAAGTCACTGGTGGAATGGCTAGAAGATGAGTGAAGATAAGATATAGAAAAATAGGAAGAATAGTTTTTTCTATGAATGAAAAAAATTTAGGAAATCTTCATTTTTTCTCGAAGGATATCTCTGTTTGAGTATGATATAAATATATGAGATTATTCTTTCTTCCCATCCTCTTCTTTTGCCAAATCCAATTCATTCTATCACAAACTTTAAAGTCTAGCGATTGGCCAAATTGGCGGGGACCAAGTTACAACGGAGCTTCTACTGATTCGGGTTTACTTCCCGTTGATTTTGATCAATCCAAAAGAGTTAAGTGGAAAGTTGAACTCCCCGGTCCATCCGCTGCTACTCCAATAATTGTTGGCGACAGAGTTTTTGTATCATCAATTTCAGTACTTGAAGGGTCAGACTCCCCAACAAGAGGTACACTCCTTGCCCTATGCTTCGATCGTAAGAGCGGAAAGCTTTTGTGGGAAAAACAAGCAGGAAGCGGTTATCGCCCAAGTGGCGATGGGTTTGATTATAAGTTGGACTCGAAATCAAATTATGCAAGTCCCTCACCAGTTTCAGACGGAAGAAAGGTAGCATTTTTTTACGGAAATGGAGACTTAGTTTGCTACACTTTAGAAGGTGAGGAGCTTTGGAGAAGAAATATTCAGAAAGACTACGGTGATTTTTGTTTTCAGTGGACTTTTTCAGCATCACCGACTTTTTATGCAAATAGTTTATTTCTTCCTGTCTTGCAAAGAAATGAACCCGTTCACGGCAGGGGAAAACCCAATGCCTCATCGTTTCTTCTTTGCATGAGTTCCTCTGACGGTTCAACGATCTGGAAACATGAAAGAAAGTCACTTGCCAAAAAGGAATCTCTTGAATCTTTCGGCACCATCATTCCTCATAATGGACAACTAGTAATTGCTGGTGGAGATGTTTTAACTGGGCACAACCCTGATGACGGAAGCGAAATTTGGCGTTGGGGCACTTGGAATCCGGGGCATAAGCAAGAATGGTGGAGACTGGTACCATCCCCTGTATATGGAAAAGGAGTCTTCCTTGTTTGCGCACCCAAGAAAGCGCCGGTTTTTGCAGTTCAAAAGGATTTAAAGGGTATTCATGAAGGAAAGTCCGGTTTGGTGTGGAATTCAGCCAAACAACCTGATGTAACTTCAGATGTTCCAACGCCTCTGTTTTACGACGAGAAATTTTTTATTTTAAGCGACTTGAAAAAGGTACTTTGTCGTGTTGATCCGGAAAATGGGAAGGTTGATTGGACTCTGAATCTCCCAGGGAAATACAAGTGGAGATCTTCTCCAACCGCTGGAAACGGTATGATTTTTATAATGAATCACAACGCGGAAGTACTCGTCGTATCGTCAGAGTCTGGTGAAATTCTACATATAGCAAAAATGGGCAGCGAATATGAGGACAATGTTC
>MDSZ01146843.1_pt1 | contig 13265 bp, 10 predicted proteins | sample 811201 | NCBI WGS metagenome assembly MDSZ01 (sample SAMN05326647, study PRJNA326480) | marine metagenome | isolation source: seawater | place: Indian Ocean: North | collected 2010
AGAAGAATTCCTTGACATCATATTGGACCTGGATAAAACCACGACAATTGATGATGATAAATGGAGTTCGGACCGCGGGAGTTATGGTAGAACTCTGATATTTGAGAAGGGGAAGCTTGTCGAAAAATTTGCGGTCAATTTTTCTAGTATAAAGGGTGATAAACTACCACCCTCTGCTACAGATAAAAGGCCAGACCTTTCTGGCAAGCCTTTTCGTGCTGTCGGACTATCAATTGTTTATCATCCGGCGAATCCGTTTGTTCCTACTGCCCACGAGAACTTGAGATTTTTTAATTCGGAGTTAGATGGAAATGACGTGTGGTGGTTTGGAGGTGGTTTTGATCTAACGCCATATTTTGGGTTTAAAGAAGATTGTAAAAAATGGCACCAGTCGGCAAAAAAAGTGTGTGATGAATTTGATCCTTCTGTATACAAAGAATTTAAACGCAATTGCGACGAGTATTTTTTTATTCGGCATCGAGATGAAAGAAGAGGAATTGGTGGGATATTTTTTGATGACTTAAACGGTTGGCCCTTCGACGTTTGTTTTGATTTTATCAAATCTGTTAATAAATGTTTTTCTACAGAGTATTTCGAGATCTTCCAAAAGCGCTCAGCAACTAAGTATGACAAGAACGAAAAAAATTTTCAGTTGTATCGTCGGGGGCGGTATGTTGAGTTTAATCTGGTTTATGATAGAGGAACACTCTTTGGACTTCAGTTCGGTGGGAGAATTCAGTCAATCTTAGCTTCGCTTCCTCCTATGGTGTCTTGGCCTTACTCAGCTAAAGAAACAAACCAAAAATATGAGAAAAAGCTTTTAAATGAATTTCTCGCAGTTGAAGACTGGGTGAACTATTAGGTCATCAATAAATACCAAGGTCTAACCCTGCTGCTAATGTTTGACCAAACAGACGAGCTTCCTTCAAGTGTATTTCCGTTATTTTGCCTACGACTATTAGCGGCTCAAGTGCTTCTTTCCAACCCATAGCATCTGTTATTTTTTTAATGCCATTATAAGCACCTATACCACTGGTGCCAGCTTTAATAATGATTCCAAAAGGCAACCCTCTTTTTCTTTCAATCACTTCATAGTAAATATTTTCCAAAAAGACTTTCATCGCTCCTGACATATAACCAAAATTCTCGGACGAACCTAAAATAATCGCATCAATGTTAATGACATCTTGGGCATTTGCCGTTAAAGAATCTTTTGAGTATGTTATAATATTGAAATCGTTTGAATTTTTTATATCAACTAAGGCTTCTGCACAGAGTTTATTTGTTGAACCGCTTCGTGAATTAGAAATAATCAATAATTTTTTATATTCTTTATCCATTGTTTCATAGATTAATTTAAAAAGAATTAGGTATGCCAAAAAAAAATAATGAAGTAAAAGCCAAACTAGCCGATACCTTTGATAAGTATGACCTATACGAAGAATCAGTACAATGTTCAGAAGCCGAGGTTGATTTCATTGAAGAACAGTTTTTTGAGCTTCGAGGTCGCCCTGCCCGATTTCTTAGAGAAGACTTTTGTGGATCTGCGAAGGTTTGTCGAGAATGGATTGATAGAAATAGTAAGAATCGTGCTGTTGGTGTAGATAATGACCAAACCGTGCTAGATTGGGGATTTAAAAAACATTTCTCTCATCTTTCAAAAAATAAAAAAGCTAGGGTAAAGTTAGTTAACTCTGATGTATTAAGTGTGAGTACGTGTAAGCAGGACGTTATATGCGCAACAAATTTTAGTTATTGGCATTTTACTGAAAGATCCCTACTATCTCAATATTTTAAGAGTGTTAGACAGAGCCTCAATCCCGATGGGGCACTGATTTTAGATTTTTATGGTGGTCTTGATGCCACAAAAAAATTACAAGAAGAGACCCAATATAAGGATTTTACCTATATTTGGGACCAGGCTGATTTTAATCCTATTAATAATATGCAATTGTGTTATATTCATTTTAGGTTTTCTGACGGTTCAAAAATAGAAAGAGCATTCACTTACAGCTGGCGTTTTTGGTCGATACGTGAGTTGAGGGAGTTGCTGGTAGATTCAGGTTTCCCCCAGAATTACGTTTATTGGCAAGAATGGGATGATGAAAGGAACGAGGCTAAGTCTGAATTTAAAATCGTAGAAAAAGTTGAACATGAAACTGCTTGGATTGGTTATATTGTTGCACTTTTATGAGTTAATTATTTAAATAAATTTCCAATATTTTTTTGTACTGATACGAAAATGTAACAAAAAAATGTTTAGCTAAATTTTTTAAAAAGGCTTCAATTAAGGTAATGAGCGTTATTCAATTTAAACGAGGCGATAATAAAAATGCTGGATACTCGTCTCGAGAAAAATCTAGAATATTAAAAGATAAGATCTTCGGTGCATTCATGGGTGTAGGGGGTGTCTCCGTTATTGTTGCTATTCTTCTTATATTCTTTTACTTAGGTTATGTAGTTATTCCATTGTTCGGGTCCGCTAAGTTTGAATTTTCCACAAGTTATAGTGTCGATGAACAATCTAAGATTTTGGCTACTAGTATTGATGAGTATTCTGAGGTTGTTTTTTCAGTCCATGATAATGGAAATCTTGTTTTTTCTTCAGTCGGAAAAAAAAATCAATTACTAAGTGAATTTATACCCGGTGTAGAAAAATCAAATAATCTAATAACATCTGTTTCAAGCGGTGACCCGGCCAGCCAAGTAATTGCAATTGGGATGCGTAATGGTTCCGCATATTTAATAAAAACAAATTATGAAATTAGTTATCCTAATGATATAAGAAGTATAATCCCATCAATAATATACCCAACCGGTAAAATTCCATTACAAATAGATAGTGCTAATTCACCAATTCAAAAAATTTCAGGTCAATTCTTTGAGGATAAGGGAGCTGTTGCCTCCGTTACAGAAGATAATCGATTGTTAATGACGTTTGTCGTGCTATCAAGTTCGTTTTTTTCGGACGCTCTTGACGTAAGTTATCAAACGGTTGAGGTGGCTAGACTTACTAGCTCCGTTTCTTCTTTAGAACTTGATGTAAATCAAAGAAACCTTATCGTGGTAACAACCGATGGGGTCATGTCTATGTATGACGTTACTACAGCAGATGAGATTGAGTTAATCGATAGAGCCAGTGTGGTTGGACCCGGGGAAGAGGTGACTGATACAAAATTCCTTAGTAGCGGTATTTCTCTAATAGTTGGAAGCTCTTCTGGAGAGATTGCTCAGTGGTCGGCTGTGAGGGACATAAATAATATTTATTCACTCAAACAAATTCGAGTATTCGAGCCAATGCCATCCGGGATTATAAAAATTGCTCCAGAATATTATAGAAAAGGATTTTTTGTTATAGATGCTGACCGAAATATGGCAGGATATCACGCTACCGCAAATAAGCAGGTTGCATTTATTGATAATATAGGCATTGATCCAGTGGACATCACAATCTGTCCAAGAAGCAAGAACGTTCTCGTTGGCTATGGAAACCGGGGAATAAGTTTGTACGCGATAAAAAACGAACATCCGGAAGTGTCTTTAAATGCACTATGGGGCAAAGTATGGTACGAGAGCAGGGAAAAACCAGAATATATTTGGCAGTCATCGGCTGCAAACAGCGACTTCGAGCCTAAGTTCAGCCTTACTCCTTTAATTTTTGGCACCGTAAAGGCTACTATTTATTCTCTTATTTTTGCGGCTCCTTTGGCGATATTCGGAGCCGTATATACTGCATATTTCATGGCACCCCGAATGCGACGAGTGGTTAAACCAACTATAGAAATCATGGAAGCTTTGCCAACTGTAATCTTAGGGTTTCTGGCCGGACTTTGGTTTGCTCCTTTTGTAGAAAGGAATTTAGCTGGATTTTTTTTAAGCATACTTGCGATACCGCTTAGCACCATACTAATGGCTATGGTTTGGCCTAAAACACCACGATTTTTGAAGCGACTTTTTCCTGAAGGGTGGGAATCACTTTTTTTAATTCCCGTCATAAGTATATCTATTTGGATAGCTCTATCTTTAGGTACACATATAGAGCTTCGTTTTTTCGATGGAAACTTACCTCATTGGTTAAATATAAATTACGATATAGATTACGATCAAAGAAACTCACTGGTAGTTGGAATAGCTATTGGTTTTGCGGTTATTCCCACAATTTTTTCAATAAGCGAAGATGCTGTCTACGGAGTCCCGAAGAGTTTAACCAATGGTTCGTTAGCGTTAGGTGCCACTCCTTGGCAAACTGTGTACAGAGTTATTTTATTAACTGCCAGTCCTGGTATTTTTTCTGCTTGTATGATTGGCATGGGACGTGCGGTCGGTGAAACAATGATTGTTTTAATGGCCACCGGAAATACTCCAATAATGGATATGAATATTTTTGAAGGCTTTAGAGCACTATCAGCAAATATAGCTGTTGAGATGCCTGAGTCGGCTGTGAACAGCACCCATTATAGGATTTTATTTCTTGCAGCATTTTTTCTTTTTATTGTTACTTTTGTCGTGAATACAGTATCTGAGATAGTTCGACAGAGACTTAGAGTTAAGTACGCAAATTTATAGCTTTAATTAGATGAACAACAAAAGCAAAATAAAAAAAACCTTAGCGCTTGGAGCACCCTATGTTTGGTTGACTTCTGGCGCGGTTGCGTTCTGCATGATTTTAGTTATTGGAGTAATTGGGCTAATTACTGTAAGAGGAGCAGTCCATTTTTGGCCGAAACCTGTTGTGTTGATAAACATGGTCCCGGGGATGTCTGAAAAAAGGATAATGGGAGAAATAGTGGGTGAAGAGGTTGTTAGTGCCACTTTGCTCAAGGAGGCAGGAATTGTTGTTCCAGATAATATTCAAACGGTTGAAAGAATTTTGGTAAAAATTGGAAATAGAAAACTAAACGGAATTGATTTCAAATGGATAAACCAAGTAGATTATCTTGCAGGGATGCAGAATCCTGCAACTGCTACTGTAATTGAACGAGAGGAATGGGGTAACTTTTATGGATTCATAGAAGGTGTTAACGAAGATGGACGACGTCTTGAACTAGGAAATTCAATAATCGATGAGGTACAAAATCGGCTAGAACGAAGACACGAGATTGCAGACAAGATTAGGTCAATAGAAAATTCAGAGATGAGGAAACTTAACGGAAAAGTTGAACAATTACGATTAAGTTCACGTCGGCTTGAGCTAAAAGAAATCCCTAAGCAGAGCGAGGAGTTTTTAAAGATTGATGCCCAACTGACAATTATTAATAAAAAATATGATGAACTAAATCGACAACTGGCGGATCTGTACAAGGAGATTGAACGCGATCAAATTGACTTATTAACTGCAAATGGTGCTGTGGCAACTTTGGATATGAAAGACATCGTCAGAGTATATCAGCCAAACACTATGAGTTTTGGAGACAAAGTTATTCACTACATACAAAAGGTGGTCGAATTTGTAAGTGAGGAACCTCGAGAGGCGAATACCGAGGGTGGTATTTTTCCAGCTATATTTGGTACTGTTATAATGGTGCTGCTAATGTCGGTTTTTGTTACCCCCTTTGGGGTTGTAGCCGCGGTCTATTTGAATGAATATGCAGGCCAAAATGCACTTACTAGGGCAATAAGAGTAGCTGTGAATAATCTTGCTGGTGTACCGTCTGTTGTTTATGGAGTTTTCGGACTAGGGTTTTTTGTTTATTTTGTTGGCGGTTCAATAGATGATTTGTTTTATCCAGAATTTGCCCCGGCTCCAAAATTTGGCACGCCCGGATTAATTTGGTCTTCTCTGACGTTAGCAATTCTTACTGTACCCGTTGTGATTGTTTCTACAGAGGAAGGCCTGCGGCGTATTCCAAGAAATTTACGAGAAGGTAGTTTGGCTCTTGGAGCAACAAAAGCAGAAACACTAATTAGAACAGTTTTGCCAATGGCCACTCCCGCAATGATGACAGGATTGATTTTGGCTGTGGCACGGGCAGCAGGAGAAGTAGCACCCTTAATGATGGTTGGTGTAGTAAAATTGGCACCCTCGCTGCCAATTGACGGTACTTTTCCGTTTATCCATATGGAAAGAAAATTCATGCATATGGGATTTCATATTTACGATGTGGGATTCCAAAGTCCAAATGTAGAGGCGGCACGTCCTTTAGTGTATGCTACTTCTTTTTTGTTGATTGTTATTATAATCACGCTAAATATGACAGCTATTACCGCTCGAAACCGCTTGAGGGAAAAATATAATGCAACAGATGCCTGATGAAACCAATAAAAAAATACGCCCAAGTGCAGATACTTCTACTATTAATAAAGATGAGGCAAGTGAAATGATTTTTGAGAACGAAGCCGCACTGACCGTTACTGAACTCGATTTTTTTTATGGGCATGTTAAGGCACTCAATAAAATTAATTTACTTATACCAGAAAAAAAAGTCACAGCTTTTATAGGTCCCTCAGGCTGTGGTAAATCTACACTTCTTAGAATTTTTAATAGAATGAATGACTTGATAGAGGGAACTCGAGTTGAAGGTTCCGTTAGGTTGAAAGGTGAAGAAATCTTCTCTCCAGATATAAATGTCTCAAATCTGAGGCAACGAGTTGGGATGGTTTTTCAAAAGCCTAACCCTTTCCCCAAATCTATCTATGAGAACGTTGCGTATGGTTTGAGGATTCAAGGGGTAAATAGTAGGTCAACTCTAAACGTAACAGTAGAGGAAGCATTGCGCGGCGCAGCGCTATGGGACGAGGTCAAAGATAGACTACATGAGAATGCTCTAAGTCTTTCTGGCGGTCAACAACAGCGTCTAGTAATCGCAAGAGCAATTGCTATTAAACCTGAAGTTCTACTACTGGATGAACCGGCTTCAGCCTTAGACCCTATTTCTACTTTGAAGATTGAAGAGTTAATAAATGAGTTAAAAAAACACTATACCATCGTGATTGTAACTCATAATATGCAACAAGCGACACGTGTTTCTGATTACACAGCGTTTATGTACCTAGGAGATTTAATAGAGTTTGACGAGACGACAAAGTTATTCTCTACACCAGCAATGAAGCAGACAGAAGATTATATAACCGGCAGATACGGATAAAATTGGTAGTAGTAATTATGAATCAGTCAACTCATATATCACAGCAATACGATAATGAATTAGAAGAACTTCGCTCAAAAGTTCTCTCTATGGGAGGGCTTGTTGAAGAGCATCTTTCTAAGGTTATAGAAACGATAAGCTCTTGTAATTTTGAAGGAGCCGAAGAAGTGGCAACGAGTGATTATAGGGTTAACGCAATGGAGGTTGAAATTGATCATATCTGTTCGACTATTTTACTAACAAGAGCCCCCGCAGCTTCCGACCTTAGACTGGTATTATCTATTTTTAAAACGATAAATGATTTGGAGAGGATTGGTGATGAGACTGAAAAAATAGCTAAGCTGGTGCTGAATTTAAAAACACCAAAGGCTATTGATATGTATTATGCGGGGATACTTACAATGGCTAGGGCAGTGCGGAGTATGTTGCGAGATTCTTTAAATGCCTTTGCTAGAACTGATTCTTCTGCTGCTTTGAAAATTGCAGAAAGCGATAAAGAGATTGACGACGGATTAGATGTTGTTTTGCGACAACTAATTACGTTCACCCTCGAGGATTCTAAGGCTATTTCATCAGTACTTGATGCTACCTTAGCCGCCCGTGCCTTGGAGAGAATTGGTGATCATAATAAGAATATTTGCGAAAATATTATTTATTTGGTTGAAGGTATAGATATCCGGAATACAACTCCTGAACAATAATTCAAATTAGCATAAAATTTTTTTATTAATTTTGTTTAGGAAAAGTAATTGTAAAGATACTCCCCTCATTGATTGAACTTTCGACCTTTAAAGTGCCACGATATTTAATAATACTGTGCTTAACTAATGCGAGCCCTAGACCGGTGTTATTAAATTGCCCCGGATCTGCATGCCTACCTTTCGAGCTATCTACTCTGAAGAAGCGTTCGGTTATACGTGGGATGTTCTCTTCACTAATTCCTATTCCGTTATCGGAGACTTGAAAATGTTTGCCGTTGTCGTTTTCCGACCATTTGATTTTAATGACTCCTTCATTTTGCGTGTATCGAGCTGCATTGAAAATGATATTTGAAACAATGATATAAATTTCTTCTTCTACACCTTTAATTGACACTGAATTATCGAGTTCAAGAACATAAAGTTGTGTTTTTGATGTGTTGAGCTGTTTTGCTTTGGAAACAGCTTGGTTTATAAGACTACATATATTAACGGGAACAATTTTTCGGATTGTATTGTCAGATTGAAGTTTATTGAGCAAGAGTAGTTCGTCAACTAATATGTTCATTTTGTTAGCTTGCTCTTCCATTTCCTGCAGGGGTATGTGCCATTTCTTTGGCACTTCTGCGTGCTTTTGATTTAACTCTTTTATATATCCTTTAAAAATAGTAATAGGGCTTTTTAATTCATGGGAAACATTAGCGACGAAGTTGGCTCTTTGAATTTCTGCATCTTCTAAATTAGTTATATCTCTGCCTACTATTAATTTATTATTATTTCCGTATTTAACACGGGTAAGTTCAAACATTTTCTTTGGGTCAAGAGGGGTGTTTATGTTGACCCGGTTATTCGTCAGATGACCTTCATCTAATAATTCCTTTATCTTAGGATCTCGAAGAACATTAGTCATTCTCAATCCAATATCATCAGGGGTTTTAATTCCAAGTTGTGTTATTGCTGATTTATTGGTCCAAGTAATACAGTCATGATGATCGAGAGCAATAATTGAATCAGGCAGGGCTTTTGTGGCCTCTCGAAATTCTTTTAGTAAGTTTCTAATTCTTTTCTTCCGAGCTTGATCTTGTTGTCGAAATCTTATTATATTTCGTTCTAGCTCGTGCAAAGAGTCAGGCTGATTTCCGGTATAATTGGAGCTGATAATATTTCTGCTATTACTTGATTTCAATATTCTTCTGACTCTTTTATGAAGATAAATTATGTATCCAATACTTATTACTAGAAGTATTTCTTTAATAAAATTTAACGTATATCCCACCATAACGGCGAAGATAAAAATAATAGCGAGTCTTTTTATATCACTTTTCATCGTTGCTCAATTTAGTTTCAGAAATCCTGTATCCAAATCCACGAGAGTTGATTATCAAATCCTCCGAGCTATAAATACTTATTTTTTTTCGAATACGCCTGATGTTGACATCTACAACACGATCGAAAACGTCTTTTTGCCAACAAGCTTCAATAATCTCTGCTCGCGAACATACGTGGTTTCTAGCTTTTAAGAGACAACAAAGAATTTCAAATTCTTTTTTTGTAAGATTTAAATTGTTCCCATTATATAAAATTTTTTTCTCACCAGAGAGTATTTGAAAATCTGAATCATTAGTAGTTATTTTATTGTGATTTGTGCGACGAAGAACAGCGGTAATTCTTGACCTCAACTCTTCCAAAGAAAATGGTTTAGTGACATAATCATCGACTCCTTCTTTAAATCCTTGCAGCTTATTTTGTTCTTCTGCTTTGGCCGTTACCATTATAATTGGAGTATCCTTAATTGATTTTAGTCTTCTCATTTTTCTGATTAGCTCAATTCCCGAAAGGCCAGGAAGCATCCAGTCCAATAAAATGAGGTCAAATTTTTTTGCGGTAATCAGTTCTAAAGCCTCTCCAATATCACGCGCCTTTGTGATTAAAAATTGAGGTTCAAGGCCGAAGCCTATCAACTTGGCTATACTAGGGTCATCTTCTACCACTAAAATTTGCTGAGTCATTGTTCTTATCCACTTCTTAAATTTTATGAGATGAAAGAATTTTTTATGATACCATATTGTTTTGAAATCAAACGTTAGGGTAAACAATTTTTGCGCAAATAAACTTGAAGTTTCTTATATTTATGTTGAGGAAGCTTTGTTTTTCGAATGATCATGAAAAAACAGATTGTTAAAGAATATAATTTTAATTTTCTTGAAAAAGAGATCCAAGAAAATTGGGATAGAACCTCAAAATTTTCTGTTACCGAAAATTCAAGCAAAAAAAAATTTTATTGTCTTTCTATGTTTCCTTATCCCAGTGGGAAGCTCCACATGGGCCATGTTCGCAACTACACGATAGGGGACGTAATATCGCGTTTTAAACGAATGCAGGGGTTTAATGTTTTGCAGCCTATGGGATGGGATTCATTTGGACTGCCTGCTGAAAATGCTGCAATTCAAAATAACACTCAACCCTCAAAATGGACGAACGAAAATATCACTGATATGCGTAATCAACTTTGCAGGCTCGGATTTGCATATGATTGGAATCGTGAATTATCTACCTGCGATCCTAGTTATTTTAGGTGGGAGCAGTGGTTTTTTTGTAAACTTTATGAAAAAGGCTTAGTCGAAAAAAAAGAATCTGAAGTGAATTGGGATCCTGTCGATAAAACAGTGTTGGCTAACGAGCAAGTTATCGAGGGTAGAGGTTGGCGCTCTGGGGCTTTGGTGGAAAAAAAGAAAATTCCTCAGTGGTTTGTGAAAATTACCAAGTATGCCGATGAATTATTATCTGAAATAGATAATTTACATGACTGGCCAGATTCCGTAAAAACAATGCAGAGAAACTGGATTGGTCGATCTGAAGGAGTGTTGTTAAAATTTGCACTAAAGCATTCTGATATCCATATTGAGGTGTTTACAACTAGACCAGATACATTGTTTGGCGCGACGTTTTTGGCTTTATCACCAGATCATAACCTAGTACAAAAGATGGCCAAGACAAATAAAAAATTGAGGGAACAGCTAGATTGTTGGAAAAAAAATGATAAAAAAGGCGCTGACACTAGCAATCAAGAAAAAGAGGGGGTTAAATTAGACGCAAAAGCGGTAAACCCAATATCGGGACGAGAGGTCGATGTTTGGGCGGCGAATTTTGTGGTCTCAGGTTATGGAACAGGGGCGGTGATGTCAGTGCCTGCTCATGACCAAAGGGATTGGGAATTTGCTAAAAAATATAAGCTTCCAATAGTGGATGTGATAGAAGCTATTCCCCCGCATATTTCAAATATTCAAAAATCCGCTTTTGAAAAAAAAGGAGTCTTAAAAAATAGTGATGACTTTAACGGTTTGACATCAGAACAAGCGTCAAAAAAAATACTAAAAAAACTGGAGGGAAATGGCCTTGGTGTAAAAGAAACTCAATTTAGGTTGCGAGATTGGTTGGTCTCAAGGCAAAGATTTTGGGGATGTCCTATCCCTATTTTGTATCCAGCAAATAAAGCAATTGAGGTCGAAAAAGAAAGTAATTTACCTATTGAGCTTCCTCTCAGTAAAGAGGCGTTGGGCAAAGTAAAATCGTTAGACGAGTATGAAGAATTTAAAACTGTAAAAAACTTAGATGGGAGCATTTCCATCAGGGAGACTGATACCTTTGATACATTTTTCGAATCTAGTTGGTACTTTGCTAGATACTGTAGTTATGATTCAAAAGACAAAATGCTCGATGAAAGGGCTGATTATTGGCTTCCCGTGGATGTTTACATTGGAGGGGTTGAGCACGCTGTTTTGCACCTCCTTTATGCTCGTTTCTTTAACAAAGTACTACGTGACGAGGGATTGCTTAAATCAAATGAGCCTTTCAAAAAATTACTTACTCAAGGTATGGTTTGCAAAGAAACATATTTTAGGAAGAAAGGAAGTAAAATAGAATATTTTTATCCCGATGAAGTGGAGACTGAATTAGATAAGAAAGGTGCGACATTAAAAGCACATTTGAAAAAAGATAAAAAGTCTGTAAGTATCGGGCCGATTGAAAAAATGTCTAAATCAAAGAAAAATGGGGTTGACCCGGAGGGTCTTATAGAAAAATATGGCGCAGACACCGTTAGATTATATACAATGTTCGCTGCTCCTCCTGAGCAAATGTTGGAATGGTCTGACAACGCAGTCGAAGGTTCTTTTAAGTTTTTAAGAAATATTTGGAATTTAACGCAATCTCACATTCACAGTAGAACTGGTAAGAAAATTGTACAAAATACTTGTCTTAATAATCGTCAAAAGCAACTTAAGCGTAAAGTTCACCAGACAATTAAAAAGGTGACAGATGACTATTCTCGAAGATACAAATTTAACACAGCAATAGCAGCCATAATGGAGCTTTATAATCTAGTTGCGAGGTTTCGATCGAGCACTGATAATGACGAGTTTTTATTAGATGAAGCCATAAGTGCGATAATAAAGTTACTACATCCAATTGCTCCGCATATCACCGAAAGATTATGGCTGGATTTGGGTAATACGACATTAGTGGACGATGATTGGCCCACTTATGATTCCTCTATATTGATTAGTGAATCGGTTGAAATAATAATTCAGGTTAATGGAAAAAAAAGATCAAGCGTTGAAATTATGTTAGATCTTGGTAGAGAGGAATGTATAAATATTGTCAAAGAAGACAAAAAAATATCAAAATATATTGAAAATAAAGAAATAAAAAAAATTATTTTTATTCCAAATAAGCTAGTCAACCTTGTAGTTTAGATGCACAATTACTTTTTAAAAATTTTAAGTTCATTCATGATTTTTGTTTCATTAACCGGTTGTAGTGGATGGCAGCTTCGTGGAATTGATAGTCTAGATGAAGAAAAGTTAAGTGCTTACATTGATGGCAGGAGAGTTCCTTCACTAACCAGCGCTTTAAGAGCAGCTTTCATAGCGCGGGGTATCACGGTAACCTCAAATTCAAAGGATGCTAAAATTTTGGTGAGTATATTAAGTGGTGATTTCAAAAGCCGAGTCTTGTCACTCGATCCAGGCAGTGGGAAGGTCAAGGAATTAGAGATTGAATTATCAAGTGAAGTAGTGGTTAGGTCAAAAAAAAATGGATTGCTTATGCCAAGACAGACTATACGATTGCAAAGAGATTATTTTTTTGATGAACTGGCTGCGGAATTTACAACTATGAGAAGCGAGATTATTGAAAGAGATTTAGCCAAGGATTGGGCTTTTGCGGTAGTCTATCGTGCTGTGACAAGTTTAAAAAAAAATAACAAAAACGATTAGTATTCAAAATGGTAAAAAAAAATAAATTTTATTGCGCGATGGGTGATGAGCCTGTACAAATGATAGAGGCTTCAAATAAAATTAAAGTTCTATTTTGCCAGAATGACGAATATGAAAGATGTGTTTTAGAGCCGATTACCAATGATGATTGGCATGCCTTAAAGTGTCGAGTTAATTCTCCCTCTCTATTTAATGAGAAGCGTTTA
>MDSZ01208506.1_pt1 | contig 13265 bp, 12 predicted proteins | sample 811201 | NCBI WGS metagenome assembly MDSZ01 (sample SAMN05326647, study PRJNA326480) | marine metagenome | isolation source: seawater | place: Indian Ocean: North | collected 2010
AGATCAATGGATAATGAATCTCTTGTATCATCTATATCTGATTTGAAAGCAATACCTAAAATTCCAATTTTTTTTGATTTAAGTTTTTTACCAAATTTTTTTTTAATCTTATCATAAATAACCTTAGGAAAACTTTGATTAATTTTAGTAGCTGCAATTCCTAATTTAAAGGAGTTTTTTAAAAAAGCGTTTAGCTGCGCAGTATCCTTATATAAACATGGACCAGCTGCAAAACCTGCCATTGGCATACTTTTATTTCTATCGTAACCATCAATCATATTATTTCTTAATTTTTTAAAATTAATATTAAATTTTTCTGAAATTATATAAAATTGATTTGATATTGAAAAATTTATATACCTCCAAGCATTTGAAAAGAGTTTAATTAACTCTGCTTCTAAAATTGACGTAATTATAATTTTTTTGCAAATCAACTCAAATAATTTTTTAGATTGATTAATAGATTTTTTTGATACTCCAGATACTATTTGCGGTAATTTTGGTAACTCTGAAATTGACTTTCCCTGGACAACTCTTTCAGGGCAATAAGAAATATTATCATATTTTTTTCCTAAAAATTTTTGTACATTTAAACATGTACCAGGATAAATTGAACTTCTAATTATTATTAATTTTTTTGGAGTTAAGTATTTTTTAACGTCTGAAAACATTCTAAAAAAATGTTTTAAATTTGGCTTATTATTCTTCACTGGTGTTCCAATACATATAATAATTATCTTTGAGTCCTTTATAAATTTTTTATCCGATGTTCCGTAAATTCTATTTTTATTTTTTTTTAATAATTTATATCCACCCTCCTCCATAAATGGCATTTTTAAATTATTTATTTTATTGATATTTTTTTTATCTATATCGTATAGGACTACTTTTTTTCCTTTGTTAGCAAATAACAGTCCCAAAGGAAGCCCAATATGTCCAGCACCACCAATAATTAAAATATCTGATTTCATTTTCATCGTAATGTCTTAAACGGCCAAATAATACTCGATTTAATACTTTCATCATTAAATAAATCAAAAAAATAATTTAATAAATAGGCTAAATCATAAGTAAACATTGATGTTCTCAAAATCCCTTGCCAAGCCCAGCCATAGGGAATAATTAACCAAATTAATAAAATTAAAGATATTTCCTGTTTTTTAATTTGTTTTAAGAAATCTTTATTAATTAGTATTTGTGAGACAATAATTAAAAATGAAAGACATGCAAATACTCTAGTTTGATCATCGACAATAAATAATACTCCTAATTGAGAAAATAAAATAATTAAAAATAAAATATTTTTTTGACTATAAAATAAATATTTTAGAACAATAAGCCAACCTAGAGACAATGAAAACCATATTATATTATGTAAATTAAAGTAATTATTATAAATAAAATGTTTTATTACATCTAAAGTATACCAAATTCTTCCTGAATTAATATCCAGTCCAATTGAAATGAAATAGTATTCTAAAAATATTTTACCAATCAAAATTCCTAAAAATATAAAAATGGAATATTTTAAGTCTAAAAAACTTTCTTTAGAGAAAAATTTGTTATAAATATTTAATACCAATAGACTTAGAGAAGATAAAAAACCTAATTCAAAATGTTGAAGTCCCAATAAAATTCCTAATACAAGTACAATAAATAATTCTTTTCTAAACAAAACACTTAAAATCATTAATGAAAGAGTTATAGAGTCATATCCAACCCAGAAAAATACTGTGGTTGAGACAGGTAATATTAAAAAAATTATTAAAGAATAAACTGCATATTTTCGGTTTAGCTCTTTAAAAATTAAATAAAAATAAAGAAAATTAAATAAAAATGAAAAAAACAAATGGAATAAAAAAAAAGATAATTTTGTATTTATTTTAAGTAAATTTGCAACATATCCACCAAAAAAATTGTAATATAAATAGTGTGCATGTTTATTGTCTATTATACTTTCATCAAATGGGTTAATTGATATCTGCAATAATTTCCATAACGCAGGATGGTACCAGAATCCAATTTTAACTATTATGATAAAGTAAAAAAAAAATAGTAATTTTTTAATATTTAGATTTATTATATATTTTTCCAAATCTAGTAGTTTTTTTTCCATTAAGATTATATTAATAATATATATTTAAATTTTTAAAAATAGCTATATTTCTCCAATGTCAAAATTATATAATCTTTTTGGTAAAATTTTTTACCTTTTTTTTATTTTTTTATTCGGATTTTTGGCAATTTATTATTTAAGGTTAAAGTTTTTAAATGATAATATTAACTTTTATACATTAACTAATTTTTCTTTAATTTTTTTTAATTTAATATTTTGGACTTGGGCATTATTTTCAAAGTCAAAATATAAAAATATTACATTGATATCTTATTTTAGTATGATTTTTTCACTGTACGTAACGGAAATTTTTTTACAAGATCAAAAAAAAAAGAGTCATATAGTTATTTTTTAAAAGTAAATAAAAATTTCGACACTAGATCAAAGTTTGAAATTTATGATGACTTAAAAAAATTTGAGGATATTTCTCCAATTTACTATCCCTATAATCAACTTCTTAAAAAACGAATTATTAAATTAAAAGAATTAAATAATAAAAAAGTGTTTATTCTCTCAAGCATTTCAAACAAAAGAACTATAACGTGTAATGAGTCTGGCAAATATCTTATATATGAAAGTGACAGATATGGTTTTAATAATCCTAATAATTTTTGGGATAATGATGTAGAAGGGGTTGTTATTGGTGACTCAATGACTTTGGGTGAATGTGTTGATGTATCTAAAGATATTGTATCAATATTGAGAAATAGCTCGAAAAAAAATTACATTAATCTTGGAATGGGAGGTAATGGACCATTAATTGAACTTGGTATACTGAAAGAAGTTACAAGCATGGTTAATCCAAAGAAGATTATATGGATTTATCATGAGGGTAACGATCTTTTAGATTTGTATAATGAGGAAAAGAATTCAATTCTTCTAAAATATTTAAATCCTAATTTTAGTCAGAAAATTTTTCAACATCAAGAATTTATAGATAATAAAATTAATGAAATAATTATGGAAGAGTATGATGAATATAAAACTAAAAAATTAAAGTCATTAATTTTGTTACATAATATTAGAGGTATTTTTAAATCATATATTCAAAAGGGAAATAAAAAAAATATCGATATTAATGAAAAGATACCTTCTTTTTATAAAAAATTAATTTTTACCAATTCAAAAACACCATATAGAGATAAAATTTATTTACTCAGAAAAACCCTAGAGGAATTAAAAAATTATTCAAATTTCAAAGGTATCAATGAAATTTATTTTGTCTACTTGCCAAGCTTAGCAAGATTTAACGGTGAATTTGAAGATAGTGAGGATTTGTTCGCAAGGAGCGATGTACTTAAGATTGTTGATGATTTAAATTTTACATTAATTGATATTTACAAAAGTTTTACAGAAAATAATATAAACGTTTTAAATTTCTTTCCTTTTAAAGGAAAAAAAGAACATTATAATATTGAAGGCTACTTCTTTATTTCAAATGTAATTAAAAATAAAATTACTAAGGATTGATTTTAATCAAGTTTAAATTTTTTATGATATTCCTCTTTTAATTTTATCGATTGTTTTTTTTTATCTAAAATACAATTGCCAATAACTAGATAATCTAATCCAGTTCCCATAAAACAATGAAATGCATTAGTTGGTGTATTTACAATTGGTTCGCCTCTTACATTAAAAGAAGTATTTACTATTACAGGACAGCCTGTTTTTTCTTTAAATTTCGAGATCAAGTCATAGTAGCGTTTATTTGTATTTTTCGTTACAGTCTGAACTCTAGCTGAATAGTCAATATGTGTTACAGCTGGAATTTTTGATCTTTTAATATTCAATTTATCTATTCCAAAAAGTTTTTTATCTTCTTCGGTCATTTCAATTTTTTTCTCTGAACTAATATTAGCTACAATCAACATATAAGGACTATCAATGTCCAGATCAAACCATTTGTTTAAATCTTCTCTAAGAACTGATGGAGCAAAAGGTCTAAAACTCTCTCGATACTTTACTTTTAAATTGAGATTTTTTTGCATCATGTCTGACCTGGGGTCAGCTAAAATAGATCTACAACCCAAGGCTCGAGGGCCAAATTCCATTCTACCTTGAAACCAACCTATTGCTTTTTCATTTAATAAAAATTCTGAAGTTTTATTGATTAAATCGTTATATTCTAAAGTTTCAAAATTAGCTCCAGCAGATTTTAGTTCTTTTTCTATTTCTTCTTGACTAAATTCAGTTCCAAGGTAAGACCCTTTCATATCGTCATTTAAATTTACCAATCTTTTATTACCATATTCTATATACCAAAGTGCAAGAGCTGCACCTAGTGAACCACCAGCATCTCCTGCAGCGGGCTGAACCCAAATATTATCAAAAATTTTTTCTTTAAGAATTTTTCCGTTTGCTACACAATTTAATGCAACACCTCCAGCTAAACATAGATTTTTTATGTTATATTCTTTACGAATTGATTTTGATAATTTTATCATAATTTCTTCAGTTACTTTTTGAATTGATGCCGCTATGTCCATATGAAATTGTGTAATGTTTTCATTTTGCGAATCTCTAGGTTTTTGACCAAATAAATTATCAAATTTATGATTAGTCATTGTAAGTCCGGTTGCATAATTAAAGTATTTTTGGTCTAATCTAAAAGTTCCATCATCTTTTATATCTATTAACTGCTTGATCTTATCTTCGTAAATAGGATCTCCGTAAGGCGATAAACCCATAAGCTTGTATTCTCCGCTGTTGACTTTAAATCCTAGGTAATAGGTAAATGCAGAGTAAAGAAGTCCAAGAGAATGTGGAAAATGAATTTCTTTTTTAATTTCTAAATTATTTTTTTTTCCTACTGCTACAGTAGTTGTTGCCCATTCACCCACTCCATCAGCTGTCAATACTACAGCTTCTTCGAAAGGAGATGGAAAAAAAGCACTAGCGGCATGACTTAAATGATGATCTGAAAAGAAAATATTTTTATCAGATTTATAATTTTTATCATGAGCTTTAAGTTTATTAAATAAAAAATTTTTTTGGAAAAGTTTTTCCTTTATCCATAATGGCATTGCCTTAGCAAATGAAATAAAACCTTTCGGTGCAAATGCAACATAAGTTTCTAATAACCTTTCAAATTTTAAGAAAGGTTTTTCAAAAAAAACTATTTGATCAACTTCACTTAGTTTAAGATTTGCATATTTTAAAACAAATTCAATTGCATAATGAGGATAATTTGGGTCATGTTTTTTTCTTGTAAATCTCTCTTCTTGGGCAGCCGCAACTATCTTTCCATCTTTTAAAATACAAGCTGCACTATCATGATAAAATGCTGATATACCTAAAATCGAGGACACTTTAGAAAATTGTATATATAAAAGGTGCTACTGCAGAACCTTGACTCAAAATAATTAAGCCTCCAAATAAAACAAGAAAAATAATAATAGGTAATAGCCAATACTTTTTTCTTATTTTTAAGAATTCCAAAAATTCTTTAACAAAGTCCATTTTAAAATTGATTGTTCATATTACTTTTTGGACCATTTTTTTGGATCCAATAAGATTTATCATTTTGATAATTTAAATTCAATATATCCTTGCCCAATAATCTCATTATAAAACCAATTGGTGTAACTACCAAAAAGAATATTATTCCCATAATCACTGGTGAAACTACTAATCCTAAAATTATTCCAAACTTGAACCAGATTTTGTTTAAAGGCGACAATATTTTAGATTTTATTAGTCCTAAAGCTAAAAAAATTAAAGATATTACTAATGACCATAACCTTATATCTTTATTATTAATTAAAGGATACAAAGCAATAAGCAAAAACACTAAAGAAAAAACTATTCCAAAGCTTCGATTAGTACCTATTTTTATATTATTATCTCTCATTTAATTTTTTTACCACTTTTTGTATTGATATAATAGAATTTTTATTATTTTTATATTTTTTCTCTAAATGTTTTGTAATGTTCCATGGTAGTATAATAATTGCCCCTATATTTTTTATTGTACTTTCATTGACTATTTTAATTCCAGATCCAGGAGTGAATTTATTAATTTTATGATCAGATTTATCTAGTATGGACTCTATATTTTTATAATTTAATTTGCAATAATTTAAGAGTGTATTCCCTTTGGTAGCAGCACCTAATCCATAAATATCAATTTTCTTTTTTTTATATTTATCGACAAATTTAATTATTTCTTTCTTAACAAATTTAATGTTTTTTTTAAATTTTTTAAAATCTAACAAGGTAACTTTTGAAATTTTATTTTTGAAATTAATATTTTTTTTTGTCGCAAAAACTCTAATAGACCCTGCCATATAACTTATCTTTTCAAATTTAAGAATGTTAAATCTTTCTGTGTTAAGTATTTTTTTTAAAGATTTTTCTGTGTAGTAATGTCTATGCTCGTGATATATTGTGTCGAAACCTGTTTTTTCAAGAAGTGAATTTAAATCTGGAACTTCTAAGACTAATACTCCATTGTTTTTTAGCAACATATGAGCTCCTTTTAAAAAATTTTTATTATCATCTACATGATTAAAAACATTTGCTCCATAAATAACATCAGCATTTCCATATTTTTTAAATATTTTCTTTGAATTTTGTAGATTAAAATATCCCACAAAAGTATTTAAATTTTTTTTTTTTGCTAAATTTGAAATATTTTTAGAGGGATCAACTCCAAGAACTCTAGACTTAGAATAATTTTTAATTTCCCTCAAAAAAGTCCCGTCATTACTACCAGCTTCAACAATTAAAGAATTTTTAGATATTTTATAATTTTTTATTATACGCTTAGCAATTGACTTAAAATGATGTCTAGATACTGGAGAGTTATCGGAAGTGTAAGAATATTCATATTTTTCGTATCTTTCATTCTCTGGAACTTTGTATATTGAAGTCAAATGAGAACATTCACAAAATCCAACAACTAAAGGATACTTTTTTAAGTTAATTGCACGATTTTTATTTTTTAAAAAGGTATCTGCACATGGATGTAATCCAAGATTTAGATAGTCTAAAAATTTTTTGTTACAAATATTACATTTTTTTTTCATTTTTATAATTTATCGATTTTATTTGATTTATACCATTTGAGAATTTTCAAAAACTTTTCATCAAAATTTGAATAATTCTCAAATTTTGTAAAACTATTTACCTTATTGTTGTCTCCATGAGTATTAAGAACGTCTGCTCTATTAAGCTTAATCAATTTCAATTTTAGATGATTTGTTTTTTTAAACTTTTTAATGATACTTAAAATATTTATTGGATTATTTGAACATATATTAAATATATTATGATTCTTAATTTTTTTTTTTGTGATTATATTTATAATCTTAACAACATCACCTATATATGTGAAATCTCTTTTGTGTTTTCCAAAATTATTTAAATAGAAAAATTTTTTTTTTTTGTGTGCTTTAATTAATTTGAATATAAACATATCTGGTCTTCCCCACTCACCATATATCGTGAAAAATCTTAGTCCAATAAATGGTATTTTATAAATTTTGCTATATTGATCAGCTAACAATTCATTAATTCTTTTTGTCGAACCATAAATATTTTTTGGTTTTAAATCAGTATTTTCTTTTAAGGGAAATTTATTGCTATCACCATATACAGAACTTGAAGATGCATAAAGAAATTTCTTTATTTTTTTGTTTTTTATAGATTTAAGTAAATTTATGAAGCCTGTAATATTTGTATCTAAATATTTATTAGGATTAATTAAGGAATATCTAACTCCAGCTTGAGCAGCTAAATGAATAACCACATCTATTTTTTTATTTTCAATTAATTTTTTAATTTTTTTATAATTTGTTATATCAATATTTTTAAATTTGAAATTTTTGTTTTTTTTTAAAATGCTTAATCTTTTTTTTTTTAATCTTCAATGAATAATATTCATCAAAGTTGTCAATCCCATAGAGTGTAAAATTTTTTTTTAAAAAATAATCTGCTAAACTAAAACCAATAAATCCAGCTACACCTGATATGAAAATATTCATGTAATACTTTTTATTATATGTTTAATATTTTTTAGCAACTTATAAATTATAATTATTAGAATCAAAAGTTTATTTTGTTTATTGTCTACTCTTATTTTAATTTCTTCTTTAAAGTGATCCAAAAAATTAATTTTGCTTGAATAACCTCCTCTTCTAAAAACACCAAATATATTTTTTTTATTTGTCCCAATTCCATTTAATTTATACTTCACAATCATTCTAAAAAAATAATCATAATCAGAGGAATATTTATATTTAAGATTATATAACCCTACTTTTTTTGCAGCAGCTTTCCTAATAAAAAAACCAGTTGAATGGCTTGTATAAAATCCCCAACTAAAATAAATTTTCCATGGTTTGTAGCCATGTAGAGTGGCCCAATGTTTTTTTACTGGTCCAAATATAAAATCAATATTTTTTTTTTTAAAAGCATTACTAGCAAAATTTAAAGTCTTTTGACTGTAAAATTTGTCATCTGAATTAACGAAACATAGAATTTCCCCTTTAGCTAATTTCATCCCTAAATTAAATGCATCATAAATTCCTTTGTCTTTATTAGAGCACCAATAGTCAATCTTATGACTATTTCTCTTAATGATTTTAATAGTTTCATCCTCAGAACCACCATCAACTACTATATGCTCAAAACACTCATAATCTTGATTATGTATACTGTTGAAGCATTCTTGAATATATTTATCATTATTGAGGACAACTGTTATTACGGATATTAAAGGTTTTTTTTTTGAAGATTTTGGCAAAATATTTTTTTTTCTTAAGCCACCATCCTCTTTACACCCTAGTAAAAATTGTAAATCATTAAAGCTTTCCATTAGATATTAAAAACTTTTTTACATGTCATCTTAATATGATTTAAATCATTATTTGATAAATCATAGTAAATGGGCATTGATATTTCCCTTTTGTAAAAATCAAACGAATTTAAAAACTTTTTTCGATCTAACTTTATTAATTTTTTGTAATAAGGTTGAGAATTTACAGGAATATAATGAACCTGCAATTTTATATTTTTTTTTAAAAATTCATTGAATATTCTTTTTTTGCTTTTTTTAATTTTTTTAAAATTAATCAGTAATGGATAAAGGTGGTAAGAATGGGTGCAATTTTTTTTTATGGAAGGTATTATAAATTTTGATTTATCACTAAATAATTTATCGTAAAATTTGGCGATCTTTTTTCTTTTTTTTACAAACTTATTCAATCTTGTAATTTGTGAAAATCCTAAAGCTGCATGTATATCTGACATTCTATAATTATCTCCGATATTATTCATCTCATAATACCATTGGCCATATTTTTTTGATGATATGCTGCTTCTAACTACTCCGTGAGACCTTAAAGATTTGATTAATTTAGCTTTATTGCTGTCATTAGTTAATACTGCACCACCTTCTCCAGTTGTAAAATTTTTAACAGGATGAAAACTTAATGATACATAATCAGCATACTTAGCTGCATACCCGTAGTTATTATTAAATGAGGACCCCATTGAATGGCAGTTATCATTAATTAGTGTAAACTTATGTTTTTTTTTTAGAACATTTAATCTTTTCCAGTCTGCTGGGTGACCTGCGTAATCAGTAATTATTACTGCTTTTATTTTTTTTTTTATACTTATTTAGAGCAATTTCTAATTTACTTATGTCAATAGAAAAGTCTCGCATATTAATATCTATAAAATGAGGTTTAGAATTATTTTGAAGAATACAATTAACAGATGATAAAAAGGTTATTGGCGAGACAACAATATAATCTTTATTTTTCCATTTTAGAGCTTTAGATATTAAATTAAGAGCTGCTGTACCACTCGAGACTGCAATAGCATTTTTGCATTTAAAATATTTTTTTAACTTTGCCTCAAATTTTTCAATCATTGGTCCTTGAGTTAAAAAATTACTTTTTAAAACTTTTACTACTTCGTTAATATCTTTTTTATTAATACTTTGTCGACCATAACTAATCATTTTTAATAAGAAAAATCTTTTTTATTATTTATTATTAATTTTTTTAATGTTTTGATAGATAAAAATTTTTTGTTATTTTTGCTATTATAAGAAAATATTTTTTTGTTTTGTAATTTATTTTTTTTATAAGAAGGAAGAATGACAAAATAATTTTTATATTCAAGAGTATTGATAGAGTCACTCTCGGTTATTAATTCTTCATGAATTTTTTCTCCTGGCCTGATACCTATAACTTTATATTTTGCTTTATTATCAATAGATTTTAGAACATCAAGTATTTTATATGATGGGATTTTAGGAACAAAAATTTCACCACCTTTCATTTTATTTAAACTATTGATTACAAAATTGACTGACTCTTTTAGTGTGATGTTAAATCTTGTCATGTTTTTATCTGTAATAGTAAAAGGTTTGTTATGTAATTTTTGATGCAAAAACAGAGGAATAACAGAGCCACGACTACCCATAACATTGCCATATCTAACCACCGAGAATTTGCACCTTTTATCGCCTTTAAAATAATTTGCGTTAGTAAAAAGCTTATCTGATGTTAATTTTGTTGCGCCATATAAATTTATAGGTGCGGCCGCTTTGTCAGTGCTAAGTGCAATTATTTTTTCAATATTATTTTTAATGCAAACTTCTATTAAATTTTGAGCTCCGATTATATTAGTTTTTATTGCTTCAAATGGATTATATTCTGTAGCAGGGACCTGTTTCATAGCTGCAGTATGAACAACTACATCTATATTCTGATCTATTGCAAATTCAAGTCTTGTTTTATCTCTTACATCTCCTATAAGAAATCGTAAAATTTTAAGATTTTTTTTAATCAATTCATCTTCTTTCATTAAAAATTGTTTGTATTCATCTCTGCTGAAAATTATAATTTTTTTTGCTAACTTATTTTTTAATAGATGACCTATAAAATTTTTTGCAAATGATCCGGTTCCTCCAGTGATAAAGTAAGTTTTTTTCATATTATTTTATAGCTAGAAAACCCTTAAAACATAAATATTGTGCAATCGGCATAATATCTTTAAAACCTGCTCTTTTTAAGAAATCTATATTAGCCTTTGATGTATAGGGGTCAAGCACACTTCTTAATGATAATTCTTTATTTAAAATATTCATTGGAGATAAGCCTTGATTCTGTTTAAAATCAAAATATAAAAAATTAAATATATCTTGAAATCTCGCGTCATTTCCCCGTATTTTTTCAAAAATTATAAACCCACCACCCCAATTTAATGATTTATAAATTTTATCAAACAATTTTTGTCTGTACTTTGGTTGTAAAAATTGAATTGTGTAAAGACTAAATATTAAATCTGATTTTTTAAATTTTATATTCTCAAGATCTTTTTTTAAAAAATTTATTTTTTTGTTATTTTTCTTAGCTTTTTTTATCATCTCGTTAGATTGATCAAAACCGTAAAATTTTATTAATTTTGTTTTATGTCTTTTTTGCATTGCGTTTAGTAGGGTGCCAGTTGAACACCCAAGATCGTAACAGATACTTTTTTGTTTTAAGAAAAAATCTGATAGATTCAAGGTTAAATCGTGAGAAATCTTATAAAATGGAACTGATTGGATCACATGTTTGTCAAAATTATTTACAACGTTTTTATCAAACTTCCAATTACTTCTTTTTGATTTAATTTTTTTATCTACTTTCATTATTTAAATGTTTTATAAATTTTCCATCTTTTAATTCAAATATTAAATCACAATATTTCAGAGGTTCCTTTTTGTGAGATACTAATATAACGGTTTTATTTGAACTTTTTATAAAATTATCTATGAATCTTTTCTCAGCCTCGGAGTCTAAGGCACTTGTTGGCTCATCAAATATAAGTAACTCTGGTTCATGATATAATGCTCTACATATCGCAATCTTTTGTTTTTGTCCTCCTGATAAAAGCCTACCCTGTTCCCCAATAAAATAATTTTTTTTAAAATCTTTATCTAATTCTGTGAGACTCATAACTTTTTCAATTTTATCACTTTCTATATTGCTTTTATCCACTCCAAAAGCAATATTCGATTCTATAGTGCCATCAATCATAAAAATATTTTGTGGGATAAAGCCTATAATTTTTTGCCAACTTGATAGGTTTTCATTAATATTTTTTTCATTAACCTTTATTTGTCCTTGATTAGGTTTTAATAAACCACAAATAACATTTATAAGAGTGGTTTTTCCTGAGCCATTATGTCCAATAATTCCTGTAACTTTATTTTTTTTTATTTCAAAGTTTATATTTTTTAAAAGATATTCTTCAGAATTTTCATGTTTAAATGAAATATCCCTTATTTTGATGTCTCCATCAAAATTAAATTTATCTTCATTTGATTGTTCTGTAAAATTTTCTAACATTTTAAATTCTTCATGTATCAGAGAAATCGCAGGTTTTCCGTATCTAATTTTTTGATAAGAAACGGATAAAGAATTCAGAGCAGGGATAATTCTAAGCGAAGCTACTGAAAAGAAAACTAATTTGTTAAATAAATCTTGCGCTGAATTTTCGCTTAAGATAGTGAAAATTATGAAGAAAGAAACTAATGATATGAAAATTAATTCAAACATTAGTTTTGGCAAAGCACCATAAATTGATCTTTTAACACCAGTCCTTGAAAGTCTATAATTGTGGGGTCTAAATAAATTTATAAAAAAATCTTTCGCATTAAAAATTTTGATATTTGCCACATTATCAAAACCCTCTCTTAAAAATTGTAACATTTTAAGGTTGGTTTGTTGTCTTATAATTCCAAGGTTAAACAACTTTTTTTTTAAAAAGAAATTAATGGAAACTGCAATTATTCCAAAAATAATGACAACATATAAAGTTGTAATTGGATAAACGTAAAAGAGAAAAGAAGTGATAACTAACAAAATTAAAACATTTAAATAAAAATCTAATAAAGGAGCTGCATAAGAATTAATTGCTTGAGTTATTTCTTGATTAATATTTCTTAAAAGTGCGGCTGAGTTTCTTTTAAGATGAAACTTTAGATTTTGACTTAAATATAAATAAAATAACTTTTCTCGCCAAGATGCAGATAGATAAACAATAAATCTTGTTTTGAACCACGCAAGAAAAACCAAGAAAAAATTTCTTATAAAGAAAATTATTATTACAAAAATAGCGATGGATATCTGAATTGAAGTAGATGAAA
>MDSZ01059402.1_pt1 | contig 13264 bp, 13 predicted proteins | sample 811201 | NCBI WGS metagenome assembly MDSZ01 (sample SAMN05326647, study PRJNA326480) | marine metagenome | isolation source: seawater | place: Indian Ocean: North | collected 2010
TTACATAAATTTTAAATTTGTCCATATTAGTTAAAATCCATTTTAATTTGTGTTCAATTAATTATTTGATTATTTCAAAAAAAATAATTGGAGTTTAAATTTATGAGCGAAGTTGATTTTATGAGAGATCTTCATAAAAGTACAAAAAGAGATTATCTTGCACGAGTAAATGACACAGAATTTCCAAAAGCAAAAGCAGCAAAATTAGCGAAAAAATTTGCCTTCGAGTATTGGGATGGAGATAGAAGAATTTGTTATGGGGGTTATAAATACATCAAAGGTAGATGGACCAATATCGCAAAAGAAATTTACAAACATTACCAATTAGGACCTAATAGTAAAATTCTTGATATTGGTTGCGGCAAAGGGTTTTTACTCTATGAATTCAAATTACTTTTTCCTGAAATAGAGGTTTATGGATTGGACATTTCTAAATATGCAATTTCTAATGCAAAAGAAGAAGTTAAATCATCAATAATATATGGGAATGCTAATTCATTGCCTTGGGAAGACAATACTTTTGACTTAGTAATATCTATAAATACTTTACATTGTTTACATAATTATGACCTTATAAAAGCTTTAAATGAGATAGAGAGAGTTAGTAAAAAAAATAAGTACATTTGCGTCGAAAGTTATAGAAATGAAGAAGAGAAAGCCAATCTACTTTATTGGCAAGTTAGTTGTGAAGCGTTTAATACTCCTTTAGAGTGGCAATGGTGGTTCGAACTATCTAAATATACTGGCGACTATTCTTTTATTTATTTCGAATAATTTTCAATGAAAATCACAAGTTCCAAAGCAGCAATACTTGTTCAACAACAAAAACCATTAGTTGTTGATAAGGTCGAATTACCAGAGTTTTTAAAGGTTGGGCAAATTCTAGTAAAAGTTGAAACAAGTGGTATTTGTGGCTCTCAATTGGGAGAAATAGATGGTGTAAAAGGAGATGACAAATATCTACCACACTTAATGGGACACGAGGCTTGCGCTGAAGTTATTGAGACTGGTGAGGGAGTAAAAAAGGTTTCTACTGGAGATAGAGTTATCCTTCACTGGAGGAAGAGTAGTGGTATTCAATCAGATCCCCCTGTTTATAAATGGAAAGGCAATATTCTTAATGCGGGTTGGGTTACTACTTTTAATGAATATGCCGTTATAAGCGAAAACAGATGTACTAAGATTGATGATGACTTAGCTTCAGAAATTGGCGCTTTATTTGGTTGTGCAGTAACTACTGGATTTGGAGTCGTTGAGAATAACGCAAAATTAAAGATAGGTGAATCAGTAGTTGTATTTGGAGCAGGAGGGATTGGCCTTAATATTATTCAAGCAGCTGCGATGGTTTCTGCCTATCCAATAATCGCTGTTGACATTCATCAAAGTCGTTTGGATTTAGCTCAATCAATAGGAGCTACTCATATTGTAAATAGTAAACAAAAAAATCCTCTTGAATTTATTAATACTATTTTAGGTAAAGAAAATATTGATGTTTTCATTGATAATACGGGGAACACTAAAATAATTGAGATGGGATATTTGAACATTAAGTCTTCTGGAAGATTAGTTCTAGTTGGGGTTCCAAAATATACTGAAAATATCTCAATTTTTACATTACCAATTCATTTTGGCAAGAAAATCATAGGTTCCTATGGTGGTGAATGTAACCCTGAAGAAGATATACCAAGATATTTAAAGCTAGTAAAAAATGGTCTATTAAATTTGGATCCCATAATAAGTAAAAGATATTCTTTATCGGAAATTAATGAGGCAATTTATTCTATGAGGACTGGGGAAGCAGCAGGCAGAGTGTTAATTGATTTCTGAATAAGTAACTTAATTTTAAAGAAATGTCTTATTAAAAATAATCAGTTAGATAATTGATCACTATGAATATAAAATTAATTCTGTAATTTATGTTTTTAATAGATGGATGAGAAAAGATTTCTTGTTATTGGCAGTAATAGTTTTAGCGGATCTAACTTTATAAATACAATACTTAAGGAAGGGTACTTTGCTCATGGCGTAAGTAGATCAACTGAACCAAAAAAAGTTTTTCTACCTTACTATTGGAATCAATCAAGAACTCGTTTAGATAATTTCAAATTTTCAAAAATTGATCTTAATAAAAATATTAACGAGCTTATTAATATTATTGAGAATGATCAAATTTCTCACATTATAAATTTTGCAGCCCAAGGAATGGTTGCTGAAAGTTGGCTTAATCCAGGCGATTGGTACAGAACAAACGTAGTTAGTCAAGTTGAGTTCCATAATAAATTAAGACTAAATAAAAATATTCAGAAATATGTACACATTACAACACCAGAAGTTTATGGCGATACAAAAGGTTGGATAAAAGAAAACAATAACTTTAATCCTTCAACACCATATGCGGTAAGTAGAGCTGCTTGTGATTTGCATTTAATGAGTTTTTTTAAAGCATATAACTTCCCAGTTGTATTCACAAGAGCAGCTAATGTTTATGGTCCTGGCCAACAACTTTATAGAATAATACCGAGGGCATTTCTTAGCGCGATTACTGGTAAAACAATGGATTTACATGGAGGTGGTGAATCTATAAGATCATTTATACATATCAATGATGTTGCAAATGCGACATTAAAATTAGCATTAAACGCAGAGAGTGGGACTTCATGGCATTTATCTACAACTAAATCAATATCAATAAAAGATTTAGTCAAAAAGATTTTCACAATTGTAGGTTCTGATTTCAATGAAGTCGTACGGATTGGTGATGAAAGATTAGGAAAGGATCAAAGTTATTTGCTTGATAGTCAATCTATTAGGGACGAATTTAATTGGCATGATAAAATAAGCCTAGAAAAAGGATTAATTGAAACATTTGAATGGATTAATGATAATTTATCTATACTGAAAAAATTAGATTGGAATTATCAACATAAGATATGAAAATACTTATAACTGGAGGATGTGGCTATAAAGGTTCGGTACTTATTCCATTATTATTATCAAAGGGACATGAAATCATAAACGTAGATACGCAATGGTTTGGAAATTATTTAGATAATAGTAATAATTTATTAAACATAAAAAGAGATATAAGAAATATAGACGATTTAATTAATAATGAAATAGATACAGTTATTCATTTAGCTAATATTGCGAATGACCCAGCTGTTGAACTTAATCCATCTCTTAGTTGGGAAATAAATGTACTAGCAACTCAACAAATTGCTGAAAGATGCAAAAAAAGTGGAGTAAAACAATTTATTTACGCTAGTTCCGGAAGTGTCTATGGGATTAAAGAGGAAGAGAATGTTACCGAGGATTTGGATCTAGTGCCAATATCTGTTTACAACAAAACAAAAATGGTTGCAGAAAGAGTTCTTCTTTCATACAAAGACTCAATGAAAATCCACTGTATTCGCCCTGCAACAGTTTGTGGACTCTCTCCCAGAATGAGACTCGATGTTAGCGTAAACATGTTGACATTCCAAGCTTGTAAAAATAAAGAAATTACTGTATTTGGAGGTTCACAAACAAGACCAAACATTCATATTAAGGATATGGCTGCTGTATATGTTCATTTTCTTGAGAATGAAATTGATTCGGGTTGTTTTAATGCTGGTTTTGAAAATATATCAATACTTGAAATAGCCAAAATGGTAGCCTCTAAAACTAACGCTAATATAAAAATTTTAGATCAGAATGATCCAAGATCCTACAGACAGGATTCAACAAAATTAATAAATACAGGATTCGTCACAAAATATGGGATTGATAATGCAATAGAGGAAATAATAGAGGCTTATAAAAATAATAAATTAATAGAAAATGAGCAATGCTACACTGTAAAGTGGATGAAAAAATTAGCCATATAAAATGACAAGTTTTATAAAAAGTTTAAATATAATCGAGAGACTTTTTTATAAAATGGACAGAATAAGAAAAGTTGAGGAGCAAATAGCAAAAGTGTATCCTGAGCAAGAAATTCGTTGTCCAGTTCATCTAAGTATTGGTCAAGAAGGTTGCGCCGTTGGAGTTTGTGAAGCTTTGCATATGAGGGACGAGATTTATTCTGGCCATAGAAACCATGCACATTACTTAGCAAAAGGTGGTGACTTGAACTTGATGATCAGTGAACTTTATGGTAAAAGCAATGGTTGTTGCAGAGGTAAAGGAGGTTCAATGCATTTAACTGATATAAAAGCTGGCTTCATGGCTTCAACTCCAATTGTTGGGAGCACAATACCAATTGCCGTTGGGAATGCACTGGGTAATAAATTAAAAAGAAACAATAGGTTGACTTGTATATTCTTTGGAGATGGAGCTACTGAGACAGGCGTCTTTTATGAGTCTTTAAACCTAGCCTCTTGCATGCAATTACCAATAATATTCATTTGTGAAGATAATAATTATTCAGTATATTCTCCAAAAGAGGTGAGACAGCATGCTGGAAGAAAAATAGAAGAGACAGCCTCAGCCTTAGGAATAAAAACAACTGTTATGGATGGTAGTCATGTTGAAGAAATTTACAATAATATGAATTTAATCTGTAATGAAGTGAGGAGTAAAAATAAACCTTACTTTGTTCTATTAAACACATATAGATATAAAGAACATTGTGGGCCAGGGGAAGATGATTATCTAAATTACAGAAGTCTTGAAGAGATAAATTATTGGAAAGCAAATGATCCAATAATAAGATTAAAAAAAAAGATAGATAGTATTAAAGTTACTGAGATTGAAAAAGAAATAAGAAATGAAATAACAAAATCTTTTTTATATGCAAAAGAATCTGATTTCCCCGACGAAAAGGAAGCTTCCCGTAACATATTTTCTTAATTAATGATTGATACGACCTACGCTGAAGCTCTACGTTTGGCTCAAGAAGAGTGTTTAGAAGATGAAAATTGTATAATTATGGGACTTGGAGTTCCAGATCCAAAAGGGATATTTGGTTCAACTTTGGGTTTACAAGAAAAATTTGGTAAAGAAAAAGTATTTGATATCCCCCTATCAGAAAATGCAATTACAGGTATGGCCATAGGACTAGCAATAAAAGGATATAAACCTATAATTACCCATCAAAGAGTTGACTTTGCATTGGTATCAACAGAACAAATAATTAATCAAGTCGCCAAATGGAATTACATGTTTGATGGCAAAATGAGTCTACCCATAGTTATTAGGATGATAATAGGCCGAGGTTGGGGGCAAGGACCGCAACATAGTCAATGTTTATATAGTCTTTTTGCTCACATACCTGGATTAAAAATAATTGCGCCCGCGACTCCTGAGGATGCAAAAGGTATGCTTTTAGCTGCTTATAAAGATAATAATCCAGTATTATCTTTCGAACATAGATGGTTATATGAATTAAAAGATAAAGTATCTAAGCAAAAATATACTATCCCAATTGGGAAAGCCAAAATCATACAGAAAGGTGAAGATTTAACAATCATCTCAAGTTCCTACATGACCATTGAGGCAATAAAAACAACAAAGATTCTAAATGAAAATAATATTTATCCGACTATATTGGATTTGAGAACAATAACGCCTATTGATAAAAATGCAATAATAAAAGCTGTTGAAACAACAGGAAAATGTGTAATTTTAGATAATTCACATAGTACCTTTGGGTTGGCTTCTGAAATATCTTCCATAGTAAATGAAAATTTGTTCAGTAAGCTTCAAAGACCTACTTTAAAAATATGTTTACCTGACCATCCCGTACCAACAAGCCATGCTTTATCTGAGAATTATTATCCAACGAGTAAAAAAATTGCAAAAACAATTGCACAATTTCTAGGTAAAAAAATAAATCTTCCTAGAGAAGAGACTAATGTCTATCATGATCAACCAGATAATAACTTTAATGGGCCTTTCTAAAAGCATGAAGTCAAAAAATATCCTAAATGACTTAGATAATGGACCTGGATATAGCTTGGGGATGAAAATAAAATATGAAGAATTTGTTTTTTTGAAAAATACTATAGAAAAAAACTTTTTCGATATTATAGCTAAGAATGTTGATAAGAATATTGCAAAGATTGAAAATATTTCTTTGCTTAATTATGACTTAATATCTGATCTTATTTCTCATCAAAAAATCTGGACTAAACTTAATAGAATGTTTAGTAAAAAGTGTTGTGAAAATTTCATAAATTCTAAATTTTACTCATCTTTAAAAAAAGAGTTAAAAGTAATCGAAATATCCGATGAAGAAAAACTTGGGTATCCTAATATTTATTGGAGGCTTGTTAGAACTAACAAAGAAGAAGACATAGGGCCTCTCCATAGAGATGAATGGTTCTGGTTATTAAATCCCAGCAGCATAAAAAATTTTTCGCATAGGAGAATAAAAGTCTGGATTCCAATAATTATTGAACCTAAATTTAACGGACTTATAGTTATTCCAAATAGCCAAAAGGATAATAATATAGAATGGGAAACTTTTAAAAAAAATGGAGTAAAAAAACCCAGGCTTATTAATAAAATCAAAGAAAATGATAAAAAACTTCTTGAGACAGAAGAACAATCTACAGTTATTTTTCATGATAAGTTAATTCATGGGGGTGCAAAAAATTATGGTAAATATCCAAGAGTAAGTATGGAATTTACATTATTATGCAAAAGAAATTAAAATTATTATGAAATTCTATGAGGAAAAAGAATTATATATATTTGATAATGCAGCTCTGGATATTGCTAATAAATGTACAAAGGTAATTAAAAATCATCTTCTTGAAACTAAAACTAAATGCAAAGATATTTCAAAGTTACATGACTATATTTCAATTTCTGAAATTAATAACTTCAGATTAAATTGTTTTAGAAAAATTAATAATCAACTAAATTGGAAAAGTTTGATTAGAAATTCCCTTAGTAAATATTACCGACCATTAATTGGGAAAGATGTCCTGATACAAACAAAGCTCAATTTATCTATTCAAATGCCAAATGATCAAAACTCAATATTAAGTCTACATAGTGATTGTAATTCAGGAGATTCTCCATTTCAATTCAATATTTGGATACCTCTAACTGACTCTTGGGGGACAAACTCAATGTTTATTTTGGATAAAGAAACTAGTATGAATTATTTACCTTCTCTATTTTGTCATGAAGGAATTAATGCAAATAAGAAAGAGCCTATTCCTCACGAAAAAGATTTTTTAAAAACAAAAAAAGGAGATCTAATTATTTTTAATCCTCTTTTACTTCATGGCAATGTGAGGAATAATACTGATCACACAAGATTCTCCCTAAATGTCAGGTTAAAATCAATTTTTACTCCTGACGGGGATAGCCCCGACAGAAAAGTAGGGACTTACTATGAAATTCTCGAAACTAGCATTCATACTGATACAGCTCTAGATTATATTAATTTACTGAAGGATAAGTCTTAATATGAAAATACTCTCAAGTTATGTTTCATGCAGAAATATTAACGGAATTTGCATTCCTTTACCTATTCAAACTAATTATTTAAGATCTTACGCAAATAACAAAAACATGATACTTTCTATGCCCAATGTTGAGTGGACTAATTCAAAAAGTTACTCAAAATTAATAGCATTAATAAATGATAAAAACATCCAAGAAATTGCTATTTGCAGTATTTTTATGGTCAATTTTGACGAGATAGAGCCAAAAATTAAAAACGCTCAAATCTTTAAGGAATTTCATTTTCCACTTGAAAACAAAATTTTTAATTTGGAAGAATCTTTTGAGTATTATAAAACCTATATTAAACTACGAAAGCTTTCGAAAAACCATTGCGATTTTATTTAACTGGACATAAAGGCCTTCTTGGTAACCTAATTAAAAATTATTCAAATGATAATGCTATTCCGCTTAAATTTAATTCTTATAAAAAAGAAATTTATCCTCAACTATCGATTAATGGAGAAGAATTAGATATTGTTCATTGCGGAGCTACGCTTAATTTAAATTTTGATAAAAATATTCTTTATAAAAAAAATTTTCTATCAACCAAACAGATCGTAGATTATTTAGCTTGTCAAAAGCAAAGTCGTTTAATATATGTTTCTGCTAATTCAATAGGTAATAAAGAAGTCCTAAATAAGGGAAATTATCCCAAAGATAAATATAATTTATTTAAATATAAATCTGAAAATTACATCAGAAAAAGATTAAAACCTTCTAGGTTTATTATAATTAGATTACCTGGCTTATATCGCCGCGGAGTAGTAGGCTCTGGTTTTCTAGACAAATTAATATATTCAGAAGACGAAATATTTTATATAAAATCGAATCATATTTTCAATAACATTGCTCTTGCTTCCGATATAGCCAAATATTTAATAAGTCTTTTAAATTTAGATACTTTTCCAGGCTATTTAGGAAACATTGGTTCGCAAAATCCTATATATCTAAAGGACTTAATAACCAAGTTAATTTTGATTAGACCTGAAATCGAAAATCGTATTAAATTTATTAATTCAAAAATAATAAATGAAGGTATAGATTATACTATGGCTATGAAATATGGTTTTCAAGCCAAAGACACCTTGTTTTTGGCAAAAAGTCTTTATGAAAAAAATTGTTAAGCCTCCCAACAGATATGCATTTGGTAAGGAAGAGATTGAAGCTATCAAGGAATGTATTCAATATTATCAAAACCTTGAAACTGATCCACCTTATGATGGCTTTTACCAAAAAAGATTTGAGGATGATTTTTCAAAAAAAATGGGGGGTGGATTTGCATTGGCAGTATCCACAGGTAGCAGTGCATGTTTTCTAGCAATTAAAGCTCTTGAGCTACCAAAAGGTTCTTCAGTTTTAATGTCTCCTGTTACTGATACAAGTACTTTAAGCTCAATTTTATTATGTGGTTTAAAGCCTGTTATTGTTGACACCAAAAATATGTCTTATAATAGTTCCATTGCCCAATTCGTAGAAGCTTATTCTGAAGATGTTTCAGCTATTTATTTAGTTCATACTTATGGAGTACCAGCAGACGTTATAAATATTCTTAATTTCTGCAAAAAAAAGAAACTCAAATTAATTGAAGATTGCAGTCAATCGCCTTTTGCATATGTGTCTACGGAAAAAGGGAAAAAGTTTGTAGGAAATTTTGGAGATGTTTCGGCATTTTCAACAATGTATAGAAAAACTCTTCAAACATCAAGTTCAGGGGGAATAGTTTTTACTAAAGACAAAAATTTATCTAAAGCATTAATTGAGTATTCTGATAGGGGGAGACCAAAATGGTCATCAGAATATAATCCTAGGCAGCCAGGGGAAGTTAAAAGAGTTGCACATAATTTCAATACATCAGAAATTGCATGCGCAATTGGTATTTCTTCACTTAAAAGAATTGACAAAGCAATAAATGACAGATTCAAGTTGGTTCAATATTTTTATTCTTGTTTAAGTAAATTAGATTATGATTTAAAAGGTATGGATTTCCCTGAAGGATCTTCTCCATTTTTAGTACCAATCATCATTGACCAAACTTTAAATGATAAAAAAAATTTAATATTCAATTCTTTAAATAGAAACAAAATACCTTTTGCAGAAACTTATAATTGTTTTGCATTTGATTGGAAAATAACCAAACTAAATATTAGACAAAATATATTCTCTTTAATAAGAAGAAAAGGCCGTAAATCAATCTATTGTAAAAATGCTATTCAAGTAAAAAATAATACTTTTAATTTATTTTTACACGAAGGTTACAATAATCGTTATTTAGACTATGTTGTAGAATCACTAGAAAATATATAATAAAAAAATTTGAAAAAATTATTGGTCATTGGGGGAGGATTTGGAGGCTGTACCGCAGTTCATGAATTCTCAAAAAAATCTAACTGGGAAATAACATTAGCAGAACCAAATAATTTATTAGGAGGAGGCGTAAGAACTAATTTCAAATCAGGACATCCATTTACTTACGGGCCAAGACATTTTTTAACTCAAAATGAATCTGTATTCAAGTATTTATCGAATCATCTAAAACTAAGACTATGTAAAGAACATCAATTTATATCTTTTGTAGAAAATGATGGAGAATTTTATAATTACCCAATACATTACGATGATATAAATCGAATGCATGATTCTGAAGTTATTAGCAAAGAAGTTCATGCATTGGAAGAATCTTTTAAAAATGCAGAATTCAACTTAACAACCGGATCACCAAAGCTAGAAAACACAGCCGTAAATTATGAAGACTTTTGGATAAGATCTATAGGTCCTACTCTTTACAAGAAATTTGTTGAAAAATATACAAAAAAAATGTGGATGATAGAAGACAATAAACTTATAGATGATTTTTCATGGTCGCCAAAAGGAGTAGCCATTAAAAAAGGACCAAGAGAAGGTTGGGATAAAGCAATTTCAGCATATCCTGAGGCAATAGATGGATATAATCAATTTTTTGATAGTGCACTAGAAAAATGTGATCATAGATTTTTAGGACATGTTGAAAATATACAGGCTAATTCCTTATTAGCAAAATTAGGACAAGAGGAGAAAAAATATGATTTGATAATAAATACTGCTCCACTAGATACTTTATATAAATCTATTTATGGAGACTTAAGATATATCGGGAGGAAAATTGAATATGCAATTTTGCCTGTTAAGTATTGCCTCCCAAATGATGTCTATTTTGCTTATTACACAGGCAATGAAGATTACACAAGAATAGTTGAATATAAAAAGTTTACACTTTACGAATCTCCTCATACACTAATTAGTCTGGAATATCCCTCTTTAGAGCAAGGTAAATATTATCCTATGCCAACTAAAGAATTTAGAGATATGCATAAAAAATATTTAGGGATTTGCCATAAGTCTTTCTTTAATGTTGGAAGACTTGCAAAATATAATTACAGATATGATATTGATGATGTTATTGAGCAAGTTCTTGAAATATCTAAAAATATTTAGAAGTTTTTTTTAAAAAATCAACAAATGACATGAATCAAAATTTTCTTAAATAAAAGTTATTAAAAATTTTTTAATAGTTAAATCTATTTTTCCTGAGATGAAAATTAATCAAAAAAAGACAAAATTTTTAATAACTGGTGGATCTGGTTTTATAGGTTCTAATCTTGCAAACTATATCAACAATATTAAAAATACTGAAGTTTATATTATTGATATTAAACTTCCACCAAACTATTTATCCAAAGAAATTTTTTATAAAGAACTTAACATTTTAGATAAATTAAAAATGAAAGAGTTTATTCAAGAAATTAGACCTAATTATATATTTCACTTAGCTGCAAGAACTGATTTAAATGGCAGAAAAATTACTGATTATAAAGTTAACGTTTTCGGAGTAAAAAATTTAATTGAATCCTGTAGAAATATTTCTTCTATAAAAAGAGTGGTTTTCACATCATCCATGTTGGTATGTAAATTAGGATATATTCCTAAGAATGATAATGATTTTTTGCCAACTAATGCTTACGGAAAGAGTAAAGTTTTGGGTGAAAAAATCATAAGAGACGCTAATATTAATTTTTCATGGTGCATTGTAAGGCCTACTTCAATTTGGGGACCTGGATTTAAGATCCCCTACTCAAAGTTTTTTGAACTTATTTTAAAAGGTAAATATTTCCATATAGGAAATTCAAATGTCTACAAGACATATGGATATATAGAGAATACATGTTTTCAATTAAATGCAATCATTAATGCATCTAAGAAAATGGTACAAGGACAAGTCTTTTATTTGGGAGATGCAAATAATTATTCAATTAGAGAATGGGCGATAGAAATTGCTGAGATATCCAAATCTAAAAAAATTAGAACTCTTCCTAGTAAATTGATATTTATAGTTGCAATATTTGGAAGCTTATTAAATAAATTAGGTATAAATTTTCCAATAACTATTTTTAGATATAAAAATATGACTAAGGAAAATCAATTAGATTTGAAAAAAATTTATTTGCTAACAAATAAACTTCCATATTCCAGAATTGAAGGAACAAAAAAAACTATCTTTTGGATAAAAAAGAAACTTGGAATTAATGATATTTTTTGAAATCTTTATTGAAACCATAAAAGGTCACATATTAGTCTAATAAAATACACGAGTAAATTTCCTTATTATTTAATAACAATCTATTTTTAAAATTTCTTATATCAGAATATTTCAATGACTTAAGAGAGGTAACCAAAACTATCTTTTCACTATCGGGTAAAGAAAATAAATCATTAGTAAAAAAATTATCACTTTGAATATTTAAATTATTTTTATTATTAAAAAATTCATCAATTAAGTTTTTAAAAATATCAATACTTTCAGATAACAAATTGCCTACACAAACAAATTTAATTTTATCTTTTGAGTTAATTTTTATTATCTCGTTAAAAAATACTTTTTTACTATAATTTTTAAATTCTTTAGAATTTAAAACTAAGGTATCAGCTATTTTAATTCCAAGTATCTCTTCCAGATATTTTTCTTCAATTATTAGATCTGATTTTCTTTCCCTATAAAATGAATAAACTAACCCTGATATTAGACCGACCAAGATACCTACATATCCTAATAGAATTTTATTTGGCTCTACTGCTTTCAATTTTAAGGTTGGCTTAGTTATTAATTCCCAAGGATCATTCAATCTAGCTTCTTCTAAGTTTATTCTTCTTAATTGATCTTCTAGCTCTATTAAAGTATTTTCATCTCGAGATGCTTCCCTAATTAATTTTTTGTATTTTAATATTACTCCCTTTGGTCTTGTTGCTGATTCCATAGTTGCTTGAAGAGATAATCTTCTCATTTTCAAAAAACCTAAGGTTCTTTGTTTAATTAAATCAACTAGTTGCAATCTCTCTTCATTTAATCTTTGAGAAAAATCATCTTTACCAGTATATTTAGAATTAATTAGACCTATAGAAATATCTAGTTCATGTAGTTTGCTTTGTAGTTCCCTATCAAAAATTGGAAGAGATGAAACTATATATTGTATAGATTCAAAATTGCTGGGATTTAATTCCTCAATTCGTTTAATTTTAAGATCAATAGTTTTAATTTCATTTGCAGCGCTAACCCTAATATTCTCAATCTCAGTATTAGCAGGAATATTTTGAGTGGTTTTAATATCAATATCGGGGTTTAGTGAAATATTTTTTAGGAATTGGTTTTCAAATTCAGTATTACCGTTTCCCTTTATATTTAGCATTGAAAGATCTTGCTCAATAGCAAAATCTTGGGCAATTCTTAAGGATTTAGAACTCTTGATTTGATAAATATTAATTTGATCATTCAAATACTTTTTAGTTAGTTCAA
>MDSZ01097336.1_pt1 | contig 13263 bp, 12 predicted proteins | sample 811201 | NCBI WGS metagenome assembly MDSZ01 (sample SAMN05326647, study PRJNA326480) | marine metagenome | isolation source: seawater | place: Indian Ocean: North | collected 2010
CCGAATTCACGGGCTATTGCTGGGTAACTTAATTCTGTTAATTCACGAAAAACATACATAGCAATTTGTCTTGCAGTTACAAGAGGCCGGTGTCGTCGTTGGCCAATAATGTCTTCCTTCAACAAGCCAAACATTTCAGCAGTAGCGTCTAAAATTACAGTTGGTGTAATCGGTCGTGGTTTTTGTAAAGCGATGAGTTCGTGTAGAACTTCTTTTGCTAATTCAACAGTTAGAGGAAGGCTACTCAAATTAGCAAACGCACAGACTCTAATAAGAGCACCTTCTAATTCACGAATATTTTCTGTTGCATGTGTAGCAATAAACTCTAAAACTTCGTCAGGAACAGGAAAGGTTTCAAATTCGGCTTTTTTCCTTAAAATGGCGAGCCTGGTTTCAAGATCAGGCGGTTGAATATCAGTTAAGAGACCCATTTTAAAACGACTACGTAACCGATCTTCAAGGGTAGAAATAGCATCTGGTGGCCGATCTGAAGATAAAACTATTTGTTTATTAGCCTGATGAAGACTATTAAATGTATGAAAGAATTCTTCCTGCAGGCCTTCTTTTCCTTCAAGAAATTGAATATCGTCCATTAAAAGTACATCAATTTCTCGATATCGGCTTTTAAACTCAGCTCGATTATTTGTCCTGATGGCTTCTATAAATTCATTTAGGAAAGTCTCAGTTGATACGTATCTAGTTGAGTGAGAAGGATAATTTTCATGTATGTAATTTTCTATAGCTTGTAATAAATGAGTCTTTCCAAGACCGGCTTCTCCATGTATAAAGAGAGGATTATAAGACTGGGCTGGTCTTTCAGCAACAGATAAAGCTGCTGCATGGGCGAATCGGTTGCTTGTTCCTGTCACAAAAGAATCAAATGTGTATTTTTCGTTTGTAATATGTTCAACGTTTATTTCATTTGATGTGTCTGTTATTAAATAGTTATTATCTTCATTTTCTTCCGCTATTAGTGGAATGTCATCGATGATTGAAAGATCTAAAGCGTCACTATTTTTTGTATCAACTTCTACAATAAGATTCACATGCGTTGGAGATGCTTCGTGTAGTGCTTCAGCAACAAGTGGTTTAAAAGGGCCTTCTACCCGGTCTTTTACCCACTGGCTGGGAACAGTAAGAACAAGTTCATCGTTTGTAACTGAAAGCGGTCTGGCTTCCTTAAAGGTTGAATTCCAAACACCATCTGAAACTTGATCACGAATAGATTGGGCACAAGCATCCCATAACTGATTTACATTTGACATTTCATTTCCTAAATTTTTTATTATTACTTAACTAAGAACGATGTAATGCTTCTTTGATATGTGAAATATTGAAGTGTTTTTCAATAAAACAGATTCAAGACATTGGTGTCCATAAGTGTGTTGTGCAAACTACCACTAGTATCCACATAGCGCTAGTGGAAGTTAAGTGGATTTGTTTTACCAGTTCAAAGGCTATTTTTTAAAGTTATCCACAGGGTGTGGAACTTTATTTGATTAAATTTTCTATCTCCTGTGGATAACTTGCTCGAGTCTAGAGCAGAACTCGCAGATTTAGAGGTTGTTATGTCTGATGCTGTTGCTCTACTGTAGAAGGGAACGGAATAGTTTAAAGTGCTGCCTGCAGGTAAAAAGTCAACGACGAGTTGGGCTTGCGAATCAGGGTGTACAAAACCTATACAATTGTTTAACTAGTAAATGTGATCAAAATAGTGAAACTAACAATACTGATCACAAGAAAAAGGATTTTTAGTGAAAAGAACTTATCAACCCAATGTTCGTAAAAGAGCAAAGAAACATGGGTTTCGTCAACGAATGTCAACCAGAGGAGGCCGGGCGGTAATTAAAGCGCGCCGGCGGCGTGGAAGGCAAAAACTGTCGGCGTAATCGGACGTGTAAGTGGACGAGAGCGTCATAGCGCTTTACTCAAATACGGGAAACGAACACATAGTGGACCGATAACCGTTTTGTTTTTAGCAGATGGTAGTGAAGTCCCATGTTTAGCTTTTTCCATAACCAGAAAAGTTGGATCGGCAGTTGTCCGAAACAAGATACGTCGACAATTGAGAGAAGAATTCCGGAGACTCCACCGATTAGACCCACAAAGTATTCCGCCAGGTAGCTATTTAATCCGGATTAAACCTGAACCATGGAAAACAAAAAATCCACAAAAAATACTTGAAAAAGCCTTAAAAACCTAGAAAAAATTCTAATGAATACAAGAATACAAACATCAAAAAACGGAAAAAAAGCAGCCAAGGTATTAATACATAGCTATCAGAAAATTTTTTCCTTTAGAGAACCAACATGTCGGTATTTTCCGTCTTGTTCTGAATATGCGGATGAAGCCATTGATCGTCACGGAATTACTAAAGGAAGTTGGATCTCATTGAAACGACTTCTTCGTTGTCACCCATGGGGAAATTCTGGGTATGACCCAGTTCCAGGAAGGCCAGAAAATGTCTAGATATTTCAGCTTTTTAGCAGATATTTTGACCCAAATTTATAATTTTTGGCCAAGCTATGGAGGGTCAATCATTATATTCACTTTGATTTTTATGGTGATTATGACACCAGTAACGCTCCGGCAGACAAAATCTATGTTGGCAATGCAAAGGCTTGCTCCTGAAACAAAAAAACTCAGGCAGAAATATGGAAATGATAGAGACCGGTTAAACCGTGAAATGATGGCGTTGTATCAAGCAAACAATGTTAATCCATTAGGAGGATGTCTTCCTATATTGTTTCAATCCCCCGTATTTTTAGGGTTGTTTTACGTAGTTCAGAAATTAAGCCGAAGAGTAAGTGATATAGGTATTGGAATTGGTGATCAAGTAACGCGAGGCGCAGGGGAAATAACAGTTTTTGCTGATCGGACATATAATCCTGAATGGGTAGATCAAGGATCCGATTTATACCAAGATCTTACAAATACATCAGAAATGAACTCATTTGGGTTAGATCTTTCTCAAAGCCCATCTTCTGCTCTTGGCGAAAGTTTTGTTTCAGGATTACCTTATTTGCTTTTGGTAATACTTGTAGGACTTTCTTCCTGGTTGCAACAAAAACAAATCCAAGGCCGCTCAGCAAATACGATGAGCCCTCAACAAGCTGCGATCATGAAAATTATTCCGTTTATGCTTCCTATTTTTTCATTCGCTTTTCCAACGGCATTAATTTTTTATTTCCTTACATCAAATATTTTTAGGGTTGGACAGCAAATGTTTATAACCAGACGATTTTATGGCGATAACAAAGTAGAGAAAGAAGTAGTTGTTCCAACTGCAAAAGAAATAGAAGAAAGAGAAAAAGAAAACTTAAGGAACTCCAAATCACAAAAAGGAGCTGGTAACCATGGTCGTCGTCCGGTTACTAATCCCCCAAAAAAACGCAAAAAAAAGCCACTACCAGCGGAAACACCTAAAAAAGGGAAGGTGGTAGAGCGTAAAGAACCATCAGCAAGGCCGCATTCTAAAAGAGTAACGCCAAAGAAAGAAACAGAACAAGACGCGCCAGGTTCACGTCGTCGCAAAAAGAAAAGAAAAGAAAAATAGATATGGAATGGGTAGAAGTTCGCGGTGAAGATGTCAGTGCCGCAGAAGAATTAGCATTAGATCAGCTTGGAGTAGCAAGAGAAGACGCTGAGTTTGAAATAGTTACAGCACCTGAAAACCGGTGGCTTGGACTGAAAAAGACCGAAGCTCGGGTACGGGCTCGTGTAAAACCTGCTGGGCCAAGAGCAAAAGATACCAATAAAAAAGGGAACAACCGAAAAAAAACACAAAACCGAAGAAAATCGCAGGCTAATAATCAAAAATCACAAAAACAATCAACAAAAACCCCTAAAAATCAAGCTAAAAACACTGAAACTAGAAAGAAAAATAGCGGGAAATCTACGAATCAAAGAAAAGAAAAGGCGGCGAAAATGGAAGAAAGAGAACTTATGCCACTCGAGGAGCAAAAAGAGGCAGTGATTGTCTTTTTAGACGGGATTATTAAAGGTTTCAATGTAGAAGCATCCTCAAAAACACATTTAGAGGATGAAAGAATCATCGGTTCAATTGATGGTGATGATGTGGGGCTATTAATCGGACCTAGGGCAGGAACTCTTCATGCTATTCAAGACCTTGCCCGTACTACAGTCCAGCGGCATGCATCTGGACGACGAACGAATAGGCTTTCTATTGATGTTGGTGGATATCGTGAACGAAGAAAAGCCTCATTGATTGAATTCACTAATCGTCAAATAGAAACCGTTAAAAAGTCTGGGGATTCATTGGTGCTTGAACCTATGGGCTCGGCAGATAGAAAAATTATTCATGATGCTGTTGCTGAAAACAATTCTGTTACCAGTAGCAGTGAAGGGGATGAACCCCGAAGATATGTTGTTATTCATCCTGTTAGTCCAGAGTGAAGACATTAGTTGAAACTCTTGAAGAAGCTCAGAAATACAAATTTTTGGGACCTCTTCCGATAGAGGATCACTTAAAAAACGGTGAAGGCTTTTTAGAGGTAATAGTTGGACTTTCATCAACCTATGAGACTCCGCATCGATTAGTTGACCTTGGTTCAGGTGGAGGAGTACCTGCTTTTGTTATCGCTGATAAGTTGCCTCACTGGCAGTTTCTTTTGGTTGAACGAAAGGAGAATAGGGCTGAGTTCCTATCTTGGTCTGCTCAAAATATGAAATTTGGATCAAATATTGAAGTTTTTCTCGGAGAAGCTGAGATGGCTGCAAGAAATAGGAAATTTGAACAAACAGCTGATTTTGTTACAGCTCGATCTTTTGCCCCTCCCCCTAAAACGGCTGAATGCGGCTGTCGTTTTTTGAAAAAGGGAGGATTTATGGTGGTTAGCGAACCTCCAAATGTAGAGAATCGCTGGCCTAAAGCAGGCCTTTCACTCTTAGGATTAGAGAAAAAATCGATAGATCCTCCAAAATTCGGCACATTTGAAGTGTTACAACTACACCAGTTTCCAGATAAACGATATCCCCGAAGCCCTAGCGCTATCAATAAAAGAGCTTTATGGTAAGAGTGTTTCACGTGAAACGGTCTCTTTTTTGGGAAATGTTTCACGTGAAACAGCTTGTTGAGATGTGCGGGGTTGACAAGGCGTTGTAATGTAAACACTGTAGAGGGGTTGGAAGCTCAAGGAGTAAACGTGAACCAACAGGAACCAGGCCAATTGGAAGACTTTTTTCCGGTTCATCCACATCCTGCCGCTACCAATGAACTACCAAGAATCTTAGCTATAGCTAACCAAAAAGGCGGAGTAGGAAAAACCACAACAACGGTGAATCTTGCGGCCTGCATTGCTGAACTCAACTATCGAGTTTTGGTTGTAGATTTTGATCCTCAGGCAAATGCTACTTCAGCTCTTGGAATTGATCCCCGTTCTGTCGAAACTTCTATGTATGATGTCATCCTTCATGGTGTGAATTTAAGTAATTGCATTATGAAAACCCAGTGGAAATCTCTTTCTATTGCTCCATCTAACCTTGATTTAGCAGGTGCGGAAATAGAACTTGTATCCGCCTTTAATCGAGAAAGATTACTAGATGGGGCTATTTCTTCGATAATTTCCGATTATGACTTTGTTTTAATTGACTGTCCCCCTTCTATAGGCTTACTGACGGTTAATGCACTTACTGCCGCTACCGAAGTTCTTGTGCCCATCCAATGCGAATATTTAGCCTTAGAAGGGCTTGGACAGCTTCTGAGCAACGTTGAGCGTGTCAAAACACATTTAAATAAAGAACTACACATTTCTACTATTGCATTAGTGATGTTTGATGCCCGAACAAAGCTCGCAAGTCAAGTTGTTGAAGAAATCCGCTCACATTTTGGAGAAAGAGTATGCCAGCAAACTGTTCCTAGGTCTGTTCGACTATCAGAGGCTCCTTCTTATGGGCAACCCATAATTTATTACGATTCCTCTTCACGAGGAGCTATTGCCTATCGAGCACTTGCAAAGGAGATTACCGGTGGCACGTGAAAAAAAAGGTTTAGGTAAAGGACTAGGAGCACTTATACCTTCAGAAGAAACTAGCGAACAGAAGGGTATTCGATTGGGAGGTCCAGGGTATCGAGAGTTACCCATAGGAGCAATAAAAGTGAATCCTTATCAGCCAAGAGATGTGTTTGATGAGGATATGCTTTCGAATTTAACGGCATCTATTCGTGAGGTAGGGGTTTTGCAACCAATTCTCGTTCGTTCTAAGGATTCTGAAACATATGAACTAATTGCAGGCGAAAGACGTTGGAGAGCAGCTAAAAGAGCTGGATTAAGTAAAATTCCAGCAATAATCAGAGATGTTGAAGATCTCACTTCACTTGAACATGCTTTAGTTGAAAATTTACACCGGCAGGATTTAGGAGCCTTAGAGGAAGCTGCTGCTTTTCAGCAATTAATCGATGATTTCGGTTTAAGTCAGGAAGCCGTTGGTCAGCGAGTTGGAAAGAGTCGATCCTCGATTTCTAACTCCCTTAGATTGTTACATCTTCCATCTTCAGTCCAAAATTTTTTACTATTAGGAGAGATTTCTGCAGGGCATGCTAGGGCCTTATTAGCATTAACTTCGCGCCAAGATCAAGACCAGCTAGCTCAACGTATTGTAAAAGAAGGATTATCTGTTCGTGAAGTTGAAAAAATTGTTCGAGAGGGTTCTCCAATCCAGAAGAAAAAACAAACAAGGCGATCTAAGTCAGCTGCTTTTTTGGAAGTAGAACAACAATTATCTGAGCACCTGAATACCACAGTAACTATTTCTACGACTGGGAAACGAGGAAAAATTACTGTCCAGTTTGCTGATTTGGATGATTTAGGAAGGATTTTCTCTGAAATTAAAAAAGCCTAAAAGCCCTGCATACTAAATGGAAATACATTTAAACCACCCTAAACCCTAAAGTAAGGGTTGAGACTTTTAAGTTGTTCAGAGGTTTTTATCCCCAACTTGGGGAAAACCCTGTGATTAGGTAACAAAAAATAGCGTTTAAACAGGGGTTTTAAAGTTTTTAAGTGTTTAAAGATGGAATTATCTCATCCACACATAATTGAGAGGACATTATCCGTCAATATATGGTTCGGTTAGCCATGAAACGATAGCGTCAGCAGCAGCATTAGCTAAATCAGGTCCATGAGCAACAAGTTCGTTAGTTGGACCTATACAAAGAACTATTGCCGGCATCCGAGTCTCTCTTAAGACTTGATTAGCCCTTCCTAATATCTCAAGTGATGACCCTAGGATTGGAAGAAATCGTTCATAAAGAATGTTAGCTAGAGAAATTCCACCAGGGGAGACATATCGTTGATTTGAGAAATATGAAATAGACATAGAGTGCTCAGATGAACTTGTAATTCCGAAATATAGGTCAACGTCGAGAGAATTACACAACTGGGCATGATGATGTTCATCGTAATGAGATATTGTCTCAACTCGTAGATTTTTCGAGGTCAGCTCTCTTGAAAATTCATTTACAATAGAGCCTAAGCCACCTGCTTCTCCAAGAACTACCTGCTGGTTATCAAGATTTATGCTTCTTGTTAATAGGGACTCATGTTCCCGAACTGCCGCTACAGACTGACCTGGACCAATATGTCCAAGACGATTTAGCATATTAAGACTATCTGGGCCAAAAATAGCATCAACTGGAAGTCCAGCATTTCTTTGGAAGTCTCTCACAGCTTGTTCTGTATTTTCGCCAAAGATTCCGTCAACTTGACCAGAATCAAACCCAATGGTTCCTAATCTTTTCTGAAGCTCTGCTATATCATCACCACGAAGCATAGGGCTTTGCAGGTATAGAAGCCGATCTCCAAGTCGATAGCCAGCTTCAATTAGTGCATACCAAGTATTTATATCGCAAACCCCAGTGCTATCAAGATGGCGGGTCTCCTGAAAAGAACGAAGAGAGTTAGCAGTTTCTTGGGTAAATGATGATTCTTCAGTAGGAGCGGGGAAATTTGCTGCCATCAAAAGGCGATGTAAATCCTCTACGATTTTTCCATTGTCCCCAAGTCCAAGCGGTAATTGTTCGCTAGGAAAGCTGTTCATTTTTCTGGTATATCACGAAGAATGACAGAATGGGAAATAGAGTTCTTGCGGAACCTTATAAATATTCCTCAAGATCTTCTAAAAGAGCAGCTTTTCCTTTAGCGCCTACAATACGTTTGGTAGGAACTCCATTATCAAAAACGATTAAAGTTGGAATACTCATAACCTCAAATCGAGCCGCAATTTCATTTGCTTCATCAACATTAAGTTTCGCAATATGAATCTTTTCACCCTGTTCAGCAGCTATTTCCTCAAGAATAGGAGCAATCATTTTACATGGGCCACACCATTCAGCCCAAAAGTCGACGAGAACGGGACCTTCGCTTCCTCCGATTACTTCATCAAAACTTGAACTTGAAAGTGTTGTGATCGTTTCAGACATACAGATTCTCCTAGCTTGGTTGTCTAATTTATTTACTACCGGTTCGTCTACGGTAGCCTCCAAAATGGTTTGAAGGTTGAACGGTTGAAAACTCTAATAATTTTTTCAGTGGGAATGCTCTTCAAGCCAGCGTTCTGCATCAATAGCAGCCATACACCCAGACCCAGCTGCAGTGATTGCTTGTCTATAGGTAAAATCTTGAACATCACCACATGCAAAAACTCCAGGGATGTTTGTCAAAGAAGAATCTGACTGAGTAGCAATATAGCCATTATCCAACAAATCTAATTGACCTGTGAATATGTCGGTATTTGGTTTATGTCCTATCGCTATAAATAAACCTGAGAGCGCTATATTTTTTTCGTCACCTGAATTAACGTCACGAACGGTTATTCCTTCAAGTTTAGAATCTCCGTTGTATTGGATTACTTCGTGATTCCACAAAAAATCAATTTTAGGATTAGAGAAAGCTCTTTCTTGCATAATTTTCGAAGCTCGTAATTCTTCCCTTCGATGTATTATTGTTACCTTGCTAGCGAAGCGTGAGAGGAAAGTAGCTTCTTCCATTGCTGAATCGCCACCACCTACTACAGCTATTTCTTGGTCGCGGAAAAAGAAACCATCACATGTCGCGCATGTTGAAAGTCCATGCCCCACTAATTCAAATTCATTAGGTAGTTCTAACATTACTGAACGGGCACCGGTAGAGACAATAACTGCATCAGCCGAAAAAGAAGCTTCTTCACTACTAGAATCACCAATCCAAATTTGGAATGGGGGATTAGAAAAATCCACTCGTGTTACTTTCTGAGTTAAAAAAGTAGCGCCAAACCGTTCTGCTTGAGATCGGAAATTTCGCATCAGGTCTGGCCCCATTATTCCTTCAGGAAAGCCTGGGTAATTCTCTACTTCGGTGGTTAACATCAACTGTCCACCTGGTTGATCACTTGTGGAAGAGGGCTCTCCCTCAATTACAAGAGGAGTGAGATTTGCTCTGGCTGTGTAAATTGCTGCAGTCAATCCTGCCGGACCAGATCCGATAATAATCACTTGTCGGTGTTCAGGCATTCCTCTCCAATTATTGTGATTTTCTTTTTCTAGGACGAGCAGCCTTTTTGGGACGTTTACGCCAAAAAAGTAAACCTATAGTTAACCATAGAACACCTGTGATTAGATAAACAATCCAAACAGCGGTGCTTCTATCTGAAACAATCCAAGTATCAAAAACTTCAATAAGACCACGATTAGTACCGATTACAAAAAAGGGGATACTTAAAAGAAGAAGAACGCAAGCTGTTAAACCGTACACAACTGAACGACTGATTTTGATTGCTGGTCCTGTAGTTTTATCTCTAATGTCGTCAACTTTTGAGACAATTTGATCAGTAACTTGTGAAGGCCAATCATCTTCTAGTCCAGTAGGATTCTCCTTTTGGGGTTTTTGCCCTATTGACGGTATTTCTGTCATGTTCGGGAGGCTAGCGCGAGACGAGTCAAAGAGCGACTCTTTATATAAACAACCATGTTTATTCAGAAGGTATTTCTTCAAAGATGGGGGCTTCAAAGAAGAGCGAACAGGAAGTATCTACCTGGTAGACAGAGATAAGAGGAATCAATTCGGATTGGAGGTCTTCTGAGATTAGAACTAATGATGGCCTTCCATTAAGCATTATGTGTTGAAGCAAGAGGGGAGTGCGAGTACTAGTGTCAAAGAATGGTTCGTTTATCCAACATGTTCGAAATTCAGTGTTTTCATTAAAGAAGTTTTCTATTTGAATTGGTGTCAGTGGACTAGAAAGAGTTTCACGGTTTATTTCCCAAATGTTATTGGCAGTTTCAAGTAGTGAATCTATAGTTTCAGGTTCTTCTTCGAAAACTCTAGAGCTCATTGTTTCTGCTGTCGTTAGTTGTTCTGCTGTTGGTTCGCCAGCTTCATCGGATACTTCTGTCTCTTCTTCCTCGAGTGCTTCTGTCTCTTCTTCCTCGAGTGCTTCTGTCTCTTCTTCATCGGATACTTCTGTCTCTTCTTCGGCAGTAAAGCTGTCTGACGTAGAGGTTGTATTAGCTTTGGAATTACTACTTTCGCCAGCCTGTGTATTTCGAGGTGCTTCTTCAGCTATTCCAGCTCCTTCGTCTAATTCAGGGACTACAGATGTTTCATCAGGTTCTTCGGTGCTGTCATTTTGTGTTGATTTGGTCGTAGAAGTTGAACTCTCTACAAAACTTGTTGCTAAATCGCTTTCGTCAGTGGATTTATTGGTTTGAGAGTTTATAACTGGGATTAAAATAAAGGCGGCAGCTGCAGCAGCGACGGCTAAAAGTCCACCACGTTGGATTATTTTCTTTTGTCTAAATGGAACAATTTTTCCACCCTTTGGTAGAGCGGAAAGAGCTTTAGTGAGATGTTTTTCTTGAAGAATGGGATCTATAGGGACCGTTGATGATGTTATTTCTTGAATTTTCTTTAGTTTTTTAACTTCAACTAGTAAATCAGGATTATTTTCAACGAAAGCGCGCTCTTCTTCCGTCACTTCACCATCAAGGTAAGCGCTTATTAATTCTGAGTGTTCAAAAGAATTCGATGTATTATTCATGCTCCAAACCTTTGACGTTTTGGCTTGCTCTCTGGTTCCCAAGAAAGTACAACTTTTAATCTTTCCCTTGCTCTTGCGATGCGGGACTTCACAGTTCCTTCTGGAAGAGACATCACAGTTGCTATTTCTTGATAATTCATGCCAGCTTGATCTCTTAAAACTAACGGAATTCTGAAGTCATCAGGAAGTGAGCTCAATGCTTCTTCTATTAATAAGCGATCAGATATTTGATCTTCCTGAGATTGGATAGGGTTTTTGGAAGAATATTTAGATTCGTCATTTTCTGAAAATTCTAATTGAGGTCGGCGATTTCGTTTTCGGATTTCGTCTAGACAAGCATTTGTGGCAATTCTGTATGCCCATGTGGAAAATCTAGATTCACCTTTAAACGAAGAAATCTTTCTCACTATTGAGAGTAGTGCCTCCTGGGTTGCATCATCTGCATCTGCGTCATTTCCAGCTAATTTTCGGCAAACTGAATAAATACGTCCATAGTTTTCCCGAAGTAGAGCATCAAGAGCATCCGGGTCTCCGCCTTGGGCTAAATAAACTAATCTGACTTCTTCTGACTTCTCGATAGTAAAACTTTACAGCTTTCAACAAAAAGAAAGTGAGGAATACTAGCTAATTCTAATTTCTGTAATCTCTATTTTTAAAGAGGGAGGAGCATCACCTAGGTCAGTTATCCATAACAAAATCATTTGACCGCTATTCCCAGTTAGATCGATGTTAGCTGTACCGGAATTTGCTTCAATTAGTGCGACAGGGTCACCCCATGCTTCAAGAGAAGCACCGATGGTATTAGAAACATAAATTTCACCAGACCACCCTATTGCGGCTGTTTCAATTTCTATGTCTCGAAGCGCAATTGATTTTTCTAACTGAACGACAACTCCAACGCCTGGTTTAAGAAAGCCAAGCAATCTATGGCCGTAAGTCTCAGTTTTCCAAGCAGTTGATGAATCATTATCAAATAAATTTGCTAACAATTCTGGGTGTTCAACACCGTCACCGAGTGGATCGAAATCCTCTGCTGCGACAATAGGGGTCTCTTCAAAGATAGGGGAAGGTACAACTTCTTGAACTGTGGGACTGGAAACTTCTTCGGCTGGCGACCCTTGGCTATTTGGTTCTTCTTGATTTTCTGATTTTTCTTCTTCCTCAGTCGCTCTTTCTTCGTTCTGTACGATTGTTTCAGGTAACTCAGATGTTTCAGAAGAGTCATTACCAAATAGATCATCATCTAAGCCAGCTGCATAAATAATTCCGAAGATGAAGGTAAAGACAATTCCGATCGATAACAAAGCTGTAACAACTTGATTGAAATCTCTTTGCTTTGTTCGTGGGTTAAAGTCCATGTTGTTATTTTTACCATTTTCTTGAGGTTTTTCGGGGTTCATAGCTGAACGAAATGCGAGAGGGCTCGCAAATCTATTTTTAGGTTGTCTATCTATTGCCTTAATCAGGGGTTCAAGAAACGTATTTGGGATATCCTTTGGTGCTTGCTCGATATCATTTTGTAATTCAGATAAAGAATGTTGATTGATTTTGTCAGGGGGTATTCCAGTAAGTAGCTCTATTATGATGAGGCCAAGTGCATAGATGTCACTTTGTTCGTCAGGATTTTCTCCATCGAGTTGTTCCGGAGATAAGTATGAGTTGGAGATTTCACGGAAATCGGTATTTGTTTCACGGAGCATTCTCTTAGCAGTAGATAAACCGAATCCTGAAACTTTTGCTTTTTGTTCTGAGCAGAGAAAAATACTTTCTGGATTTAAATCTCCGTGGACAATTCCTTGTTGGTGTGCATGTTGGAGGGCGTCTATAACCTGCGTGAGCACATTTAGTGTTTTTGTTGGAGACATAGTCCCGACCTCATCGATGTATGACCGTAGTGTCATTCCTTCGATTAATTCCATGACTATTGCTTCTGTTTCTTCATCACCAGTTGTGTCATAAATTGTCACAATAGATGGATGATTTAGTTGAGATGTTACGCGAGCTCTTGTTCGAAATTCGCGTATGAAGGCAGATTCATAAATGAGATGCGGATGAGTTAGTTTGATTGCAACCTTTCTAGTTAGGACAAGGTCGTCAGCTTCCCATACTTGACTTGTCCCACCTAGAAATATTGGTGTTTTTAAAACGTAACGTCCAGATAATTTTCTTCCCGTCAAAATTGGTGTATCAGGATGTATTGGATGGTCAGGCATAGATTTCTCAAAGGCA
>MDSZ01038045.1_pt1 | contig 13262 bp, 13 predicted proteins | sample 811201 | NCBI WGS metagenome assembly MDSZ01 (sample SAMN05326647, study PRJNA326480) | marine metagenome | isolation source: seawater | place: Indian Ocean: North | collected 2010
GCTGCTTCATTCCATAAACATTGGAACAAACTACTGGGCAACCACAATACATTGCCTCAAGAGGTGGAATATTTGTTGGGCCACAAAAACTAACATAACTTAATAAAGAAGCTTTTTTGTAAAAAGATGGGATATCCTCATTTTTAATATATCCCAAAATATGAATAAATTTATTTAATTTTAGATTTGAAATTTCATTTTTTATTTTAAATAAACTATTCTTATTTACACCAACTAAAATTAAATCAATCTTTTTTGAATATTTATTAATTAAATTAAATGCTTTAATAAGATTTAAGTGATTTTTGTGCTCCCAAAACTGAGCCGGATAAAAAATAAATTCTTTTCTTGGTAATTTGTATTTTTTGTATATATCAACAATTTTTGATGATTTGATATATTCCGGAACTTCAAATTTACATATAAATATTTTTTTTTTATTCAATCCATAACAATCAATTACGTGTTTCATTCCAATTGAAGAGTCTACAATTACTGCTATGGAATTTTCACAAATTTTTGAATAGTAAAAATCCCTCCTAAGTTTTTCAATAAAAGAATACTCTTTAAAATTTTTCTCATATTTATGCATTAAATCATGAATAGTAGTAATTGATTTTGCAAAAACCTTTGATGACAATTCCTCTTGTGAGGGAAATATAATTAAATCACATTCTGCTTTGTTTATTTGATTAATTTTTTGACTCAAAAAATTACAAACATTCTTAAAAGATTTTTTTGAGAATAATAAAAAACCTAAATAATTTAGATAGTTATCAAATATAGAATTTTTTTTTAATTCTATTACACTAAAATTAGTCGGTAAATATTTTTTCCAAATTTTACTATTAACAAATACTTGTATTTTATATTTTTTTTTATCTAATTTTTTCATATTTTTTATTAAAGTAAGACAATACTGAAATGAACCACCTGAATGAGGTAATACTGACAAATATAAACCGATTTTCTTCATTAAGTTTAAGAAAGTATTTTTTTTAGTTTCAGACAAACATAATTTATTTGCTTTACTGTTAGGCCTAGACCACTTGGTAAATAAAAACCATTTTTTGATAAAAATTCTGTATGTGGTAAGTTTTCTTTTTGAATATAATTATACCTTTTAAGAAGTGGCTGCTTATGCAGGCCCCAAAAAAATGGTCTTGTTTGTATACCTTCGGTAAATAAACTTTTTCTAATTTTTTCTACGTTATATTTTTTGTTTTTTATTACTAAACCAATAACCCAAAAAATATTATTAGAATAAAAGGTTTTTTTTGGTTGTAGTGTGATATGATTTATCTTTTTTAACTTTTCATAGTAAAGACTCCCAAATTTTCTCTTCAATTTTACAATCTTATTTATATTTTCATATTGTGCTAAACCAATCGCAGCCTGTATATTTGACATTCTATAATTCCATCCTATTTCTTTGTGGAAAAATCTTTTTTTTTCAAAACAAAGATTTTTAAGACTTTCAAACTTTTTAGCTAATTTTTTATTATTAGTAAATATCATGCCACCTTCTCCAGTGGTAATATGTTTGTTGGTATAAAAACTAAAAGTACTTATATCTCCAAACGAACCACACATTCTTTTATTTATTTTTTGTCCAATGACTTCTGAGGCATCTTCAATAACCATTAGTTTATATTTCTTAGCTAAGCTAATTATTTTTGGCATATATGTTGGTAATCCATAAATATGGACAGCTAGTATTGCTTTCGTTTTTTTAGTAATTTTTTTTTCTATCTGTGCCAAATCCATATTCCATGTCTCTGGGTCAACATCAATGAAAACTGGTTTTGCGTTTGCACGAATAATAGGGTTTAGACATGAAATTATTGTAAATGAAGGCAAGATTACCTCATCATATTTTTTTAAATTTAGTGAGGCAAAAGCTATATCTAGAGCTGCTGTTCCACTAGAGACAGCAATTCCAAACCTTCTTTTTACAAATCCCGATAATTTTTTTTCAAGTAATTTTACATATTTTCCATCTGAACCAATCCATCTTTGGTTTATACAATCTGCCAAATATTTTTTTTCATTTCCAATGAATATTGGTTCATTAACAGGAATAATTTTTTTTTTCACTTTATTCGATTTTAGTTTCTTTATCTAATTTTCCTTCAAATCTTTCTTTGTCATTAGTTTCGTCATACGGACCTTGTTTAACTTCAAAAATTTCACATTCATCAATTACTTTAAATCCATGACCTCCCTCAGATAACAAGATTATATCACCTTTTGACAATATTTTGCTTTGTAAATATTGTTTTTCATTGTTGTAAAAATCTACTCTTAGTTTTCCTGATTTGATAAACAATACCTCTTGTGTAAATTCTATTTTTTTAGATATCTTTTTGTGAATATGAGGTTTTATTTCATATCCTGATGGTCTTTTCATGTAACCTAACTGCTGTGAATAATTGTCTGGTGTAAAAAATTCAATACCTTCTTTTTTATAATTACTTCTAATAATTATTGCATATACTTTTTTATCTACTTCAATTTTTTCAATCATTAAATTTGTTTATTAAATTGATTATCATATTTTGTTCGAACAAAGTAAGCTCTGGGTAAATAGGCAAACTTACATTTTGTTGTGAAACTTTAATGGCATTTTTAATACCAAATTTATTTATTTTACAATATTTTCTATACCCTTTGTTGCTACATGCGGGCTTAGAATAATGAATTCCTGGATAAATATTATTTTTATTTAAATATTTTAAAAATTTATCTCTATTTTTAATTGCAATGGAAAAAATATGAAAAACATGCTTAGAGTTGTCTCTTATTTTTGGAAGTTTTATGTTTTTATTTGAAATTTTATTTAAATAATTATTTGCTAATTTTATTCTTATATCGCTATTTTTACCTAAGTTTTTAAATTTTATATTAAGTATTCCAGCTTGTAACTCATCTAATCTTGAATTTATTCCAGGATAATTTGTATTTCGAAATTTATCCCAGCCATACTGTCTTAATCTAATTAACTTTTTTCCTATTTTGTTATTATTTGTTATTATAAGCCCACCATCACCTAATGCTCCAAGATTTTTTGTTGGATAAAAACTGAATGTACTAATTAAACCAAATTTTCCTGCTTTAATGTTATTTAGTTCTGCTCCAATCGATTGTGAACAATCTTCAATAACATACAAATTTTTTTTTCTGGATATTTCTATTATTTTCTCCATATTTGAAACTTGTCCAAAAATATGCACTGGTATAATTGCTTTTGTTTTTTTTGATATAGAGGAAAGAATTTTATTACTATCAATAGTTAAATAATCTTTTTCTATATCTACAATAACCGGCTTTGCGCCTACGTCTATTATAGCTGCTATTGTAGCGAGTGCTGTATGACTTGTAGTAATTACCTCATCGCCTTTTCCTATGTTTAATGACTTAAGAGACAATACAAGTGCATCAGTACCATTTTTTACAGCTATAGCACAATTTACTTTAAAATATTTCTTAAAATTATTTTCTAATTTCTTTACTTCGTCACCTAAAATATAATCTCCCTTCTCAAGAACTTTTTTTAATTTTCTTAAAATGGGTATTTTAAGTTTTTGGTATTGTTTTTTTGGGTCGAAAACTTTTATCACTTTTTAAGTTTAATATCAGATCATTTATATAAAACAAGAATGCATAAAATATAAACAAATTGATTTTTCTTAATATATTGAAATAAATGCATAATCACTCTAGATATACTTAAAAAAATTATATAAATATGAAAATTTTAGGACTCCACAACAGTTTGGAATCAAGTGTTTCATTATTTCTTAACGGAAAAATAGTTTCTGCTGTAAGTGAGGAAAGATTTAAAAGAATTAAAAATTACCGTGGTTTTCCTAGTAAAGCATTAAAATACACTCTTGAAAAATATAAATTAAATCTTAAAGACTTTGATTTTATAGTCTATGGAATAGTTGAAAAAATATACCCTGAAGAAGATATTAAAAATAAATTTGAAAAGAAAATAAAAGAAACACCAAAAAAATTTCACAAAAAAATTTTTCAAAGAATAAAAACTGAAATAGATTGGAACAAAAGGTATATTAAAAGAATAAAACAATTTGCAAGTAAAAATAATATCTTGGATAAATTAGTTTTTGTTGATCACCATGAATCGCATGCTGCATCTGCTTATTTTTGTAGTCCTTTTAAAAATGCATATATTTTCACTTTAGATGGAAAGGGAGGGTTTAGATCTGGATCATATTATATTGGCCAAAAAGCTAATTTTCAAAGGAAACAATATTTAACTACTTTTGAGAGTTTAGGATATTTTTATGGAAATGTTACAAGAGCACTTGGTTTCAAATCCGAAAGGCATGAAGGTAAAGTTACTGGTTTGGCTGCATTTGGAAAAAAGACAAATTTAATAAAATATTTTAAGAAAATAATCGTTAACAAAAAAGATACATTTTCAATTAATTTTGGACAAGACTACTTACCATGGTTTTGTGAAAAAAAAAATATTCCCAATTTTTATCAAATGTTATCAAAATTTTCAAAAGAAGATATAGCATATGCGGCACAATATATTTTAGAAAAAACTGTGGTTACTTATATTAAGAAAAATATACCAAAAGACAAAAAAGTTAATATTTGTCTTGCAGGTGGAGTTTTTGCGAACGTAAAACTAAATCAAAAAATTAGAGAGATAAAAAATGTTAAAAATGTTTATGTTCAACCAGCAATGAGTGACACTGGTATTTCTCTTGGTTCGATTTTTGCATTTTTAAATAGGAAAAAAAAAATAAAACCAAAATATTTAAATAGTGTTGCTTTGGGCTCTGAATATGAAATTAATAGAATTAATAAAAATTTAAAAAAAAAATACATTATTAAAAAAGAAAATAATATCGAAGAAATCTTAATTAACGAATTTAAAAAAGGAAATCCAATAGGTTATTTTTCTGGTAAAATGGAATTTGGTCCAAGAGCATTATGTCAAAGATCAATTTTATATCACGCAAAAGATGTAACTATAAATGATTGGTTAAACAAAAAATTAAAAAGAACAGAATTTATGCCTTTTGCTCCAGTTACAATTGAAGAATATGCAAAAAAATGTTTTATAGGATGGCAACCTGAAGATAGATCTGCCGATTTTATGACGATGACTTACGATTGTACCAAAGAATTTATTAAAAACTGTCCAGCTTCTGTTCATATTGACAAAACTGCTCGTCCACAAATAATCAGAAAAAAAATAAATCCAAAATTTCATAAATTGCTTAAAAATTATTTAAAAAAAACTGGAGAATTAGCAATTATTAATACTTCATTTAACAGGCATGAAGAGCCCATAGTTGAAAGTATTAATGATGCTGTATCAGTTCTAGATTCAAATATTATTAAAACTCTTATTTTTGGAAATTATTCAATAAAAAAGGATTAAATTCTCTTCATTAAAAAAAATAAAAAAAATTTTATTATTTCGTTAAATAATATTATTCTTGTTTTTAATTTTAATTTTTTAAGAAGAATAAAAGAATATTTTGCAAATATTATTGATAAATTAAAATGTGATAAATTTTCTTGTCTCGATAATAAATCAATCTTGTTGAAAAGAATTTTTCTTAAAAAGCTTTTATATATTCTAATTTTATTTGCTCTAAGACTTTTTTTTTCAACTATATTTATCAAAAGATTAAAGGCATCTCTTTGAGATAAAAAATATGACTGATAATCTTTTGTTTGTTTTGATATAGCGTTAAATCTTAAATCCAGATTAACTAATCTTTTATCATACCAAATAATTTTACCATATTCGGAAAGCCTAATTGGAAGCATTGTGTCTGTATATGCATAAACACCAGATGGCTTACCATTAATTAAAATTGATTTTCCTAATTTTTTTTGTCTTTGAATCTTCTTTAATATATTTGACTTTATTAAACCATATACACCTATTAATCTGATTTTTTGTGAACAGTAATCCTCAATAAAATTAAATTTATCGTAAATTTTTGGATAATTAACTGTTTTATTTTTTTTTTTATTTGTCTTGGAAACTCTTCTATAGTTTGAATAACTAGCTACAATTTTTTTTTCTCGAAATTTATGAATGTTATTATATAAGTCTCTAAGAAAATCTTTGTCTAAAAAATCATCATCTGCCAACCAGGTAAACCATTTTGATTTTGACTTATTAAGTAAAAAATTCATATTTTCTACTTCACCTAAATTTTTTTGATGATTATATATTTTTATTCTCGAGTCTGTAAAACCTAATGATTTGCTGTTTATTTTTTTTTTTACAAAGTCATTCCCTATTAAAATTTCATAATTTTGATAACTTTGATTGAGAATTGATTTAACTGCTCTTTTTAATAAACGATTTCTGTTATAAGTTGTTACCCCTATGGAAATTTTTTGCATTAAATTTTGTTTTAAACTTAATATTTTTGTTTTAAATAAGACTATAAAATAAAATTAGCATAAAAATGAGAAAAAAAAACAAAATTAAAATTGTTGTAACAGGTGGTAGTGGAAGATTTGGTAAAGTACTGAAGAATGTTAGAAACCCATATGATGTATATTTTCCAAAAAAAAAAGAATTGGATATCCTTGATTTGCAATCAATTAAAAAAACTTTAAAAAAAATTAATCCAAAATATCTTATTCATTTGGCAGGACTATCTAGGCCACTTTTGCTTCATGAAAACAAAATAAATAGAAGTATAGATTTAAATATTATTGGAACATGCAATATTACAAAAATATGTTCTGATTTAAAAATTAAATTAATTTATTTTTCAACACATTATGTATATCCAGGATTAAAAGGAAATTATAAAGAAACTGATCCTGTACTTCCTTACAATAATTACGCATGGTCAAAACTAGGTGGAGAGTGTGCTGTGAAGCTTTATAAAAATTCCCTAATTCTAAGAATATGTATGACGGAAAGTCCTTTTGTGCACAAAAAAGCTTTTTTTGATGTCAAAAATAATTTTGTTTTTCATGAAAAGATTGCGAATAAAATATATAAAATTTTAAATTTAAAAGGAGTGTATAATTTGGGAGGAAAAAAAAATTCAGTATTCAATTTTGCAAAAAAAGAAAATCCTAAAATTAAAAAAATTTACGCAAAAAAAATTTTTGGGAAAAAATATCCTATAAATCAAGACATGGATCTTAACAAAATAAAAAAACATATAAATTTATGAAAAAAAAACTAAAAAAAATACTAGCTGCTGGTCCATCTATCACCAAAAAAGAAATTGAAATTGTTAATGATATGATGATTAATGGATGGGATAACTATGAATATGTTGAAAAATTTGAGAAAATATTTTCTAAATACCATAATAGAAAATATGGATTAATGACGCCTTCATGCACGATGGCAATACATTTATTGTTAAAATCTTTAAACATTAAAAAAAGTGACGAAATTATTGTACCCGTTACTACGTGGACTGCTTCAATTGCGCCTATAATTAGTGTAGGAGCCAAACCTGTATTTGTAGATATAGATAAAGAGAGTTGGTGCATTGATTGTGAAAAAATTGAAAAAAAAATAAACAAAAAAACAAAAGCAATTCTTTTTGTTGATTTATATGGAAATTTCCCAAATATTAAAAAATTAAAACATTTAGCAAAAAAATATAAACTATTTCTTATTGAGGACGCTGCAGAAGCATTAGGTTCAACTTACAAGGGAAAATTAGCAGGAAAGTTTGGAATTGGAAGTGTGCATAGTTTTCATAGAACAAAAACAATAACCTCAGGTGAGGGTGGTTTTTTATTGCTAGACAATTATAAAGTTTTTAAAAGAGCTAAATTTTTAAGAGATTTAGGTAGATCAGACAAAGATCCTTACATTGCTAATGAGATAAGTTTAAAATATATGCCATCAAATTTTCAAGCATCTTTAGTTTATGGTCAGTTTACTAGAATTCAAGAACTATTAAAAATTAAAAAGAATATTTTTAATACTTATTATAATCAATTAAAAAAAAATAAGATAAAATTCACTACAAATTTTTCAAACAAAATAATCAGAAATGGATACTGGGCTACATCGATTGTTTACGACTCTAAATATAAAATTAAATCAACAAGAGTTGTAAGTTTACTAAATAAAATGAAAATACCAGCAAGAAAATTTTTTTCTCCTTTGACAACACAGAGAGGTTATAAAGCATATGCAAAAAAAAGAGAGAAATTCCCAGTTGCAATTTCAAGTTACAATCAAGGTTTAACTCTACCTTGTCATTATAATTTAGACAAAAATCAAATAGCTTATATTTGTGGTCAGTTGTCTAGAATTTTGAAAAGCAATTAAATTGAAATTAAATATCCTTTGGGCTGATTAGAAAATAATAATTTTTTATATATATCATAATCAACTCTAAATCTTTTTTTATTAGATTTTAAAAAATAATTAAGCGCTGTTTGTGGGTTATTTTTTCTATTCCATTCTCTAGGTCGATGTTTTTGGTCAGGAATATCATTAACAATTGTATCACCACATATTAAATAATTTCCTCTTGTTACAAACTTTGAATATAAACTTAATTCTTTTAAAACATGCTCATGGGTATGATATGAATCAAGAATTACTAAAACTTTTTTCGATTTTTTAATTATTTTTTTTAATTGTAAAATTGTTTTCTGTGATGTGCTATCACCTTTAATTAATTTAATTTTTTTATATAATTTTATTTGTTTTTTTAAGGCCTGAATAACATTTTTAGGTATAAAGGTATCAATGCCAATATATTTTTTTCCGCCAAAATAATCTAGTAACATTGAATAAAACAAAGAACTTCCTCCCCACGCAACTCCTGTTTCTATTATATAATCTGGTTTAGTTTTAAAAATAATATCTTGAATGGTAAATAAATCTTCAGGCAAATTTAACACTGGTTCACCCATCCAAAGATTTTGATGTATCCACCTATATTTATCAGCCTCAACAAAAACTTTTAAAGCATTTTTCTTTAATCTATAATCTTTTTTCATTAATGATGCTGATTTTTTATTAAGCCTCAGAAACTGTTTTTTAGTGATTATTTTCTTTTTAATCATTTATCTTTTTTTATATTTTTAAATACATCTATATTTCTAATGTATTCATCTTCAGAGAATAATTTATCACATAAAACTACTAAGACAGAATTGTTTGATAAAAATTTTTGAGATGCCCATATATATGTTGGAATTAATAATGCATTCTGTGATCCACTTAGAATTATATTTTTTTTTTTTAAACCATCAAATAAATTAACTTTAATTTTTCCAGATGGACAAAATAGAATTTGTCTACATTTTTTATGCGCATGAAATCCTCTTTCAGAATTTTTTTTTGCCGAAATAGTAAATACCCGTTTTATAGGAAATTTCATTTGAGCTACTGTCAAAATTCCATTTCTTGAAATAATTTTTTTTAATTTAATTTTATTAATTTTCATTTTTATAATTAAGTAATTTTTTTAAAATTTTTTTTAAAAATGAACCTTTAGCTCTCTTATCAATAGGTTCAACATAATTATAAAAAAAATTCTCATCATATTCTTTATTATAAAGAATTTGATTTGGATGATTAATAATTTCAATCGAATTTACTTTAATCTCAGAAAATTTACTAAATTTTTTTGAATCACCACTTGTACCTGACCCATCAAAACCAGAATTATAAATTAAATTTTTAAAAGGACTTATTATAAGACCATTAGACTTTAATATGCAGTAAGCCCAATTTAATGACCAAATTTTATCTTTACCTTTAAAAGTTTTTTCATAGTATTTTTGCATCCATTCTGCAATATCCTCATTTTGATAAAAATGATTTAGGGCTTTGGTATTTTTCATTTCCTCAAAATCATCCATATTGGTTGTAAATTTGCTCCAAGCTCTTTTCCATGTTGCCCAACCCCATGTTGAATTTAATTTTGAAAAATAATATGTCTCATTGTTAGAAGATATCTGATTATTACAATGACCATTTATCTGCATAATACTCTCATTAAATTCATATTTATCAAGAAGAACCTTACAAAAATTAAAAAAAGTTAAATCAGGTATACAGTCGTCTTCTAAAATTATACCTTTCTCTTGCTTTGAAAAAAACCAATTAATTGATTCTATTACATTAATTCTGCATGACTTATTTTTTTCACTATATTTAGTATTTAAATTGCACTCCCAATCAATTTTTGTAAATATTTTTTTTACCTCTGCACATAATTTAATATCTTTCGGTTCATTATTTCTAGGACCATCACAAGAAACATATAAATTTTTTGGTTTAATTTTTTTTATAACATCAAATAATTTTTGAGTTTTAAAAGGTCTATTGAACACTATTAACAATATAGGGATATCAAATAACATTTTTTAATTTATTTATAATATATTTTCAATTAGATTGGGCTAATTAATTTGAACTTATTAAATTATCAATCATTTGAAAAACATAATTAAATATATCTTACCTGGTCCGATTAAAAATTTAATAAAAAAAATATACTATAATAAAAGAAAAAACATTACTTTTTCAAATAAATTTAATTCATTTCAAGAGGCATTAGATTTTTCCAAAAAAACTACAAGTTATTTGAATGAAAGTTTAGATGATAAAAATATCAATGAATTTTTAAAATCAAAAGATGTAGAAATAGATAGAGAAGAAGAAAGATTTAAATTATTCATAAATTTTGCAAAAAAATTAAATGCTGACAAACTCAATATCCTGGAAATTGGAGGTGGTAATAAACCTATTTTTAATTTTTTAAAAAAATACACAAATAAACAAATATTTTCTTATGTTCTTGAAAGAAATGAAATATTTGAAAAATATAATAATGCTATTTCATCTGAGGATAAAAATAATTTAATATATATAAAAAATATTGATGAGATCGAAATCAAAGATTTTTTAATTGCATATTTTGGATCATCTTTACAATATTTAGAAAATTTTGAAAAAATAAATAATATGATAATTAAAAGTAATATAAAGTATGTAATAATTTTTGACACTATTTTCAATTTGTTTGATTATGACTTTTATAGTCTACAAATTAATATGGCACCTTCTATTTTTCCAATAAAATTTCTATCTTTAAATAATTTAATTAACAAATTTAGAGAGAATAATTATAAATTAATTTTTGAAAAAACTAATGAAATGAATAAATTCAAACATGATAAATTTGAAAAAGAATTAAAAATAAAATATTTAATATTTGAAAAAAAAATTTAAGAATTTATTATTTATTAAGTTAATTTCTCTTTCTTATTCATAAATTTTTTAATTACTTCATCTGTAAATTCTGACTTTCTTGAATATCTTATTTGAAGATTTCTTTTTTGTTTTATTTTATTATTTAAATTGATTTTTTTTTCTCTTATTTTTTTTACCAAAGTATCAATTGTTAACTTTACAGCAGACATTGTATATAAAAAAGGATTTTTATTTTTATTTGGGAAAATATGAAATAGAATTGGACCCGAGTCCAAACCCTTAGAAATTAAGTGAACTGTTCCTCCTACTAAATGCAAATTATTATCATACAATGCCCAAAAGTTACAATCAGATCCTCTATAATAGGGAGATATTCCCATATGAATATTAATCGTTTTTTTTTTGATTAAAAAATTAATTAAATCACCCTTAATATAGCTTGAACCAAATACTATATACAGATCACTTTTTAAAAAACTATTTAAACTTTTTAAACTTATTTTAGAAAGTAAATTTTTTTCCAACTTAATAAGTTTAATATTAGGTCTTTTTTTAAATTTTTTTTTAAATATTTTTTTTTCTGCGTTAATTACATTTTGAAAGTATTTTTTTTTAATTTTTGAAAATTTGTTTATGTTCGAACTTCTATTTTTAAAGGATATATTTTCCTCAACCACATAAACATTATCAGCAATATTTGATATAGAATTTATTAAATATTTATGTCTGAGAGATTTTTTTGTAAAGATTGTAACTTTCATATTATTATAATAAAATTATCTAATATTACTTTTGAAGTATTCCTAATAAATTTATAAATTATTATTTTTATCTAATTTCTAAGTTAATTTATAAAATTTATTAGAATTTCCAAAAATTTTAAACTTTAAAAAACAAATCTGACTATATATTTTGTAAAAATTTTTATATTTTATTCTTTTATTAATTATTTTTTTTAATTCAGTTTGATATTTTGAATTTATATCATCCTTTACTAAGTAAAATGAATGAGTAAGTAAATTGTGAACAAAAAATAAAAAAGATCTACGAGACCTAGATGAATAATCTAAATCTTTTATATCATCAATTTTTGGCGCGCAAAATAAATTTAAACCTGTAATTTGTTGACCACCTATATTTTTAGTAAAATGATCTTTTAAATTTATTCTTAAAGATGCACACTTATCAACTGAATAAACTTGATAATTTATAGTTTCCAATAAACTTAAAATTTTATCAAAAGATTTAATATTTTTATAATATTCAAACATCCATGTTTCCAAAAATAAAAAAGGCTTTTTTTTGTTTATATAATTTAATCCACCTTCAAGGATTTCGTACTCTGAACCTTGGGTATCAATTTTAATTAAATCACAATCGATGTTCGAATTTAAAAACTTATTATCAATAGTATCAAGTTTAATCTCTTGCTTGGTGTATTCAAGCCTAGTAGATTGTAGCTCATACAAGTCTAGTATTTTATTTGGCTCAAACAATGAACTTTGACTTTTATTTTTAGTTAAATATAGGGTGCCAGTTTTTTTTTCATTAAATAAACCAGAGTTATCTTCTGCCTCAAAATTTATTTTTTTTAATTTTGAATTTATTAAATCAATCCAACCTTTTTCACCATCTTCACGTGAACCAATATCAAAATAATTTATACAATCTATATTTTTGATTAAATGGTCTATATCATTTGTATAAAACATATTTTGTTAATGGTTTATTAAATAATTTATATATAAATTACATAATACTTTCATATAAAATTACAATTTATATTGTATCATTAAACTTATAGCTATTATGCATTTAAATTTTACTTTCATTTTATAGTTCAAATTAAATATTTATGATTAATTCTTGGGATTTCAAAATTATTTTTTGAATTTAATTTATTTGAATTAGTAAAGGCAATTTTAATACCATTTTTTTTTAGCATTTTAAAAGTTTTATATGAATAATTTCCCCCTGGATAAGAAAATGAATTAAAAATTTTTTTTTTATTTTTAAATATTTTTCTTAAAGATTTAAC
>MDSZ01253915.1_pt1 | contig 13262 bp, 8 predicted proteins | sample 811201 | NCBI WGS metagenome assembly MDSZ01 (sample SAMN05326647, study PRJNA326480) | marine metagenome | isolation source: seawater | place: Indian Ocean: North | collected 2010
CACCATTCATGAAACCAATAGCGAAGATGACAACAGCAACAGTGATAGTAATAATTAAAACAGGGAACAGACTCCGTGATCGATCTCGGAAGAGGCCTTTAATAAGGAAATTTATCATGATACAATTTTTCCTCGTAAAGCATCTGTAGGTTTCATTTTGGAAATTTTTCTTGAAGGCAGATAGCTGACAGTAATTACAATTACAAACACCAATATTGTAGTGGTTACGATTAAACCCATAGAATAAACGGGTATAAGTCGCGTTGCCATTAAAAATCCCATTTCTGTGTAATCTATTGGCATAGGAATTCCATATTCTGCGGTCCACCATAAAATTATACCAAAAGGAAATATTGTTAAAGCTGAAGCTAAGACAGCATTAATACCGCCTTCCATTGTAAAAAGAGCAACAACTTTTGAGCGTGTCATACCAAGAGCCATTAAAGTGCCAATCTCTTTTCCACGTCGAAAAATTGATAAAACCTGAGCATTGAATATACCAATAGCAGCTAGGCACAAGAGGATTGCAAACATAATTTGATTACCAGGCTTATCTGCTTCAATCGCCGCCTCAATATCCTGAATCAGATAGTCTACATCTCTATGAACCCAGGTTCCCATATCATTTACCTCTTTTTCTTCTTTTGCATAGGAAACGTATGTCACTTCATTTTTCATTTCCAGCATCTCTTGCGCTTTTTTAATGGGTACCCAGATTTGACCGATATCAATTTTAAAATTTTCAGTATCCATAATATGAACTACAGTACCTTCATCAGCATCATATGTACCATCAGTATCGAGCCAACGTATAGTAAAAGAGTCACCCCTCTCTAGCTTTGTTTTACTTGCCATCTCTCTTCCTATTAAAACAGGGATGTCAGTATTTTTGTTTTTACCTAAAACTTTCGTAGGCATATTTAGAATATTTTGATTTGGATCGATTCCTTTCATTACAACAGGCATAATTCGACCATGAGGATAGATTGCTGCCTGGCTTACTAGAACAGGCACGGCCTTTTTCTCTTGGACTAGACCCTCAATTTCTAGAGGTAAAGTTGAATGTGCATCTTCAAATAAAAGAGGGTCCATTGGATCATACATAGGGTGCCAATAGGCTCCACCGGCAATTTCAGTATCAATGGTAACTTGTTTTGCGTGTTGACGCATTCCATCATAAAGTCCAGAAACAAAAATGATCATAAAAAAAGAAATTGAAGTGACAAAAACATTTAAAAAAGTTCTGAGTTTTGCCCCTAATAAATTTTTAAATGCTATTTTAAATAACATTAAGAATCTTCTCTTTTTATTTTTTCATCTTTGATGATCTTTCCATCTTCTAAACGAATGATTCGTTTTAAGTAGCCCATTATTTTTTCATCATGAGTAGCAAAGACAAAAGATGTGTCGAGTTCTTTGTTAAGTTTTTTCAGTATTTTCATTATGTTATGAGAGTTTTCGGCATCTAGGTTTGCTGTAGGCTCATCGGCCATAACAAGTACAGGTTGATGAACAATAGCTCTGGCAATTGCCGTTCTTTGACACTCTCCTCCACTAAGCATGTTGGGCTTTGAATCTCGTTTACTGGTTAGCCCTACCCATTCTATGGCTTGATTAACTTTTTTTATTCTCTCATCAGAATCTATTTTATTTAAAATTAGTGGTAACTCTATATTTTCAAAAACTGTATATACTGGAAGCAAATTATAACTTTGGAAGATAAACCCCATATATTTTCTGCGCAGTCTAGCCCGTTCATTGTGGCTTGTATTATCCAATGATTGATCTAATACACGCACTGTTCCCTCGCTTACAGAATCTAGACCGCCTATGATATTTAATAAGGTTGTTTTTCCCGAGCCCGATGGGCCAACAAGACCTGTAAACTCTCCTTTATGAAGATCAAGATCGACATTTTTAAGAGCAGTAAAAAAATCGCCACCTACTGGAAAGCGTTTCACCAAATTTTGGATTGAGATTACAGTATTGTTTTCCATGGTTAATCCTTAGTGATTGTAGATGAGCATAAATTGTATACCTGCACCAAATCCAGTTAGCGAATTTGGGTAAGCACTTTCTGGCATATTATATTGATCTCTTTTTGGATTAAGTGAAACGATTAAATTTAAACTATAACTGTCAAACGCACTACTCCAACGAAAATAATGATATTTTTTATTTTCTACCCAGTCAAATTGAGATATATAAGTCGCCATGTGAATGATTCCAATAGGCACACTAGCCATGATCACAGAATAATTCTGATTTTCATATTCATTTAAAACATACATTGTTTCTGTCATTACTAAAATCCCATTATATATGGGGATAGTATAGTCAGCACCTAGAGTTGATAAAATAATTTCTGATTCTTCTGATTTAATTAGTGCACTTTCGTTCCAAAAGCCAATAAACCCATCAAACCTGTAATCTAAGCCTAATCTAGATTGAGATCTATCAATGGGGATGCCTATTTGTTCAAAAGATGGGTTTGAATTTTTAGGGTCAATATGAAAAGTCAAACCCATTTCACCGATAGATGATGATAATTCAGCTCTTCCGCCCAAGGATAAGGTTTCTAAATTATTATTTGTCAACCAAGAATCACTATTTATTAACCAAGACCATATTGAAATATTATTTGATGGAAACCACTTAATTCTTAATGCATTCACTCCGTCAGTTTGCCGGGTTGGGTCTTTAACATCAAATGTATCAAACCATGAAAGTGGGCGAAGTATTTGGGTTGGCCCAAAAATTAGTTTTTGAAGACCGAGGCGAACTTCTAGTTTTTGATTTGAAAACCTTATCCAAAAACGATGGTTCTTTTCAATCTTATTATACAGGGAATCTCCTGCATAATTTCTTTTTAAGTAATAGGCCCACTCACCATCTACCAAATCTAAGCTCGACAAATCTTGTCTTATGGATAATGTTGGTGTATATGATAAATGCGTTTCATATGATGGCCAGAAATTTGGTACATTATCACTAGTTAAAGCGTTCAAAGTGAGCATTCCCTTAGCGGTTAAAGGTTGGCTTTGAATGCGAGAAATTAAAACAATAATTAATGTCAAAATTATGGAATAGGTTGAAATTTTGTTTTTAAACCTGATATCAATGAAGTTCATTTTTTGTTAGGATTTGGCAAGATTAGGCAAAGCGCAGGCAATAACGTAAGATCACATATGAGAGCAGTGCTTATCATCGCAGCTGATAAAAAACCAAATTGATAGGTTGGAAGAAATGCAGAAAACAATAAGACAGAAAAACCTGCTACTAGAACAGATGTTGTTATTAATAGGGCAGATCCCGTGTGTAAAATGGTGGATTTTATCGCATCTAGGCGACTTAGGCCATTTGAAAGTTCTTTTTTATAGCGAAGCAAAAAATGAAGGCTATCATCAACGGCTATTCCAAGTGCAACTGAAAATGTCATAGCTGTTGGCGGACGAATCGATATATTAAGCCATGACAATAACCCAAGAATAGTAAAAATTGGAATTATATTAGTTAATAGGCTAACAAGCAGGATAGAATTTGCGCGAAATAAGAAGGCCATAATTAGGCTGATTAGTAAAAGAGCAATCCCCAAACTATTTACTAAAGATTTGACAATATGTTTATTCGTGTTTAGCGCTACCACTGTGGTCCCTGTATAACTAAGAGAAATGTATGGTGGAAATGTTTTAGCCAAAGAATCAAGTCTAGAATAAATATTTTGCATTTCCGATGAGGTTTTATCTTCAATTAATCCAGTTATTCGTAAAATATTTTTATCTTCATTCACAAGTTTTATTTGCCCACTTTGTTTGGTATTAACCATTTGTTCAATAAGTAGGGAGTCATATATAATTGAATCATCCATATTATTTAATCGTTTAATTGATTCTAAAAGTGTAGATAAAGAAAAGAACCTGCTATTTTTAAGTTCTGATTTAAGCAAATCTTCAACTGTCTTGCTTAATTTTATTATATCTGGTTCAAATACTGTTGCATTTATTTTATTTTTTTTAAGGACTATTAAGATCTCAAAAGGGAGAACGCCTCCAAAGTGTTTTTCAGTTAGTTTAAGGTCTTGGTACAATTTATTTTTTGGTCTTAGGTCATCCATCAAAGAGGCATCAGTTGAGATGTCCTTTATTTTGTATGTTGCTACAAGGGTAGTGATAAGGGGAATAAGAATGAAAAGCCAGGGGTGTTTTGGAATAGTTTCAGAAAGCCAATAAAGGATTGGTGAAAATGTATTTCGTTTCTCAAAGTTGAATGCCTTAAATAGTAGAATTCCTGATGGTACGATTAAAATCGAAATTAGCCATGCAATTACAACACCTAAGGCAATTTCCATCCCAAATTCTTGAACAATTTTTATAGGGGTCGCTACAAGAGCAAGAAAACCTATTGCTGTAGTTATACTTGTCAAAAAAATTACTTTCGACATCTGAGTCATCGTAACTATCATTGCTTTTTTTGGATCTGATGGTATTTTCAATAAATTTTCTTTAAACCGAGCTTGAATATGTATAGCATCGCCAATTCCAATTATGAACAACAGAGTGGGGACAATATAGGTCATAATATTTATTTCTAAGCTTGCAACTCCCATAATTCCTAAAAGCCAGATCACAGAAATAATAACTGTAAATATCGGTAAAAAAACATGAACCCAATTTTGAAAAATGAATCGTAAAATTGAAATAAGTAAAACAGCAATGGGAGGGAGAAAAATAAAATTATCCTTCAGCATATATTTAACATATTCAGTCCTCAGCACAGAAACCCCAGAATAAATCCATTTTGGCGTTGTTTCATAGGTTAATAATTTTATTTTTTCTATTAGATTAGTCCTGGTATGATGATTATTTGCGCTATCGCTAACCGTTATAATAATTGAGCCATATTGAAGGTTGTCTGATAAAATTCGGTTACCAATTGATGGATCAGATTGAATGTATTTTAATTTTTTTAATAAAGTATCTTTATTCCAGTAAAAATCAGGATCATAGAAATCTCCGAGCCATGCTTTTTGATCAATGTCACTCAAAGAAAAAATTGATAGGACGTTTTTAACTCCAGATAAATCCTCTATTTCAAAAACTAATTCCTCCAATTCTAAGAATAATTTTTTTTCAAGATGATCAATCGGTTTATAAATAATTGTAATCACATTATCTTCTCGACCAAAAGTGTCTCTAAAGAAAAAATATTTTTCGACACTTTTATCATTTTGGGAAAATAAATGTTCAATCGAAAAATCTATTTTTAATTTAGTGATAAAAAAAGCCCAGACTATTGTTAAACAAAATACTATCAGCAGAACTTTTTTTGGGCTGTTTACTACAAAAGTAAAGAATTGTTTAATCATAATTAATAACTGTGATTAGGTTATAGCTAGAATTGTTTTTTGATAATGTTTTATTTATTAACTCGGTCAGACCATTGATTGTAGAGTAACATGAGTTCCGCAGTCTTTTCGCCTGGGCTCGATCTACCAATAGATATATTATTAATTTGTTTGACTGGTATTACTCCGCGGCTTGTTTGCGTTATGAATGCTTCATTTATATAGTTCAAGTCTTTTACATTTAATGTGTCATAGCAAATATTTGATGAATAATTATTCAAAATAATTTGCCGGGTTATTCCTGGCAAGATATTCTTCTCTTTTGTAAAGATAGTATTATTTTTTACCCAAAAAAAGTTGCTCCTACTGCCCTCATAAATAGTTTCTTGTTTATCTATAAGAATACTTTCAAAATAACCCGATTCTTTAGCAGCAGACCAAGCTATGGAGGCTAGTTTATTATCAGTGCTTTTTATTTCGGGGTTTTTTCTCTTTGCTAAAAATGTCATTATTTTTACACCTTTATAGATTTTATTATCTATGTTGAGAGTTTCAGAAAAAACTAAAAGTTTTTGAGGATATAAAATTAAACGTATAAGTTGGTTTGATGTTTGATGTTTCTTTACTGATAGATTGATTTGATTCTTGATTTCATCCTTTTTGAATTTACAAGGTAGATCAATCCTTGAAGCATTATCAAAAAAACGTTGAAGGTGTTCATCGATAAAAAATATTTTATTTCCCCCAACCTTTATTGTCTCATAAATACCTTTACTATTGTAAAAACAATTTGAATGTGTTCCTAATTCAGAGGGTTTTTTCTTTTCCCATTTCCCGTTAATTAAAACATCTATCATTCAAATTTAGGAACTCATTATAAAATATTATTAATTATATTAATCTCAATTGTGGGAAAAGGTAGGTGAATTATTGTAAAATATAAAACCTAATATTATCTATAAAAAATGAATAGCAACTCTAAAAACACGATCAAGAAAGTATACAATCATTCCACATTGGAAGATAAATGGTATAAACATTGGATTGATAACAATTATTTTAGCGCGAATGCTGAATCAGATAAAGAATCGTACACAATAGTTATACCACCTCCAAATGTTACAGGCATGCTCACCATGGGACATGTTTTAAATAATACTATACAAGATATCTTAATAAGAAGAGCGCGAATGCAAGGGAAAGAGGCCTGCTGGATACCCGGGACAGATCATGCCTCAATTGCCACTGAGTCTAAAGTAGTTCAAATGTTAAAAGATCAGGGTACAAATAAAAAAGAATTAACCCGGGAAGAATTTTTAGAATATGCTTGGGATTGGAAGAGAAAATATGGTGGAATAATAATTGAACAATTAGAAAAACTAGGATGTTCATGTGACTGGGAGCGTGAGCGCTTTACCATGGATAGTGATTACTCAAAAGCTGTTCTAACTGCATTTGTTAAGTTATACGACAAGGGTTTAATCTACAGAGGACATCGCCTTGTTAACTGGTGCCCAGCCTCTTGCTCTGCAATCAGTGATGAAGAAGTAATTCATCAAGAGGTAAATGGTCATCTCTGGTTCTTTCGCTATCCTATAAAAAACTCAGAGAATTTTCTGTCTGTTGCTACAACTCGCCCTGAAACTATGCTGGGGGATACTGCAGTAGCAGTAAATCCAAACGACAAGAGATATAAAAACTATATAGGTAAGCTTATTTTGCTGCCCATTGTTGGGCGAGAAATACCAATAATAGCGGATGAACATGTTGACCCAGAATTCGGTACTGGATGTGTCAAGGTTACCCCAGCCCATGATCCTAATGATTTTTTAATTGGAGAGAGGCACAAGCTAGATTTTATCAATATTATGAATGAAAATGCTTCAATGAACAACAATGTTCCATCAGACTATAGAGGTTTAAGCAGAGAGATGGCAAGAGAAAAAGTAGTAGAAAATATGGAAAATTTAGGATTGATGGATCGTGTAGAAGATCATTTGCATAAAGTAGGGATATCTGAAAGAGGGCAGGTTCCGATTGAATATTACATGTCAAATCAGTGGTTTCTAAAAATGGAAGAGCTTTCCAAGCCCGCTTTAAAGGCTGTTAAAAAAGGGGAAATAAATTTTCATCCAAAACATTGGGTGAAAACGTATTATCATTGGCTTGAAAATATAAAGGACTGGTGTATAAGCAGACAGCTGTGGTGGGGGCACCAGATACCAGTATGGTATCATAAAAATAACTCTAAAAAGATACATGTTTCTGTTGATGGGCCGGAAGATCCAGAAAATTGGCATCAAGATCAAGACGTTTTAGACACCTGGGCAAGTTCATGGTTGTGGCCTATGGCAGTTCATTCATGGCCAAATAACGGTAAGAGCTTAAAGAAGTTTTATCCTACAGATACGCTTGTAACGGGGCCTGACATTATTTTTTTCTGGGTTGCTCGTATGATAATAACTGGATACGAATTTATGGATGCACCGCCATTTAAGGATGTTTACTTTACGTCCATACTTAGAGATGAAACCGGAAAGAAATTCAGCAAATCTCTTGGGAACTCACCAGATCCTTTTGAACTGTTTGAGGAGTTTGGGACAGATGCTGTTAGATACGGTACAATGCTTATGGCTCCACAAGGTTTAGATGTTTTATTCTCGAAAAGTCGTCTTGAAATAGGAAGAAACTTTATGAATAAACTCTGGAATGCCTGTAGGTTTATTCAACTTAATACTCCATCAGGTTGGGTGAACTCCAATGATTTTGATTTATCTTCATTAAATCTTTACGATAAATGGATTTTGAGTCGCCTCTCAAACTTAATTAAAGAATATAATTCACAACTAGATCGGTTTCACTTTAATGAAGCTGCAAAGTTATTATATGAATTTACTTGGAATGATTTCTGTGATTGGTATATAGAAATTGCAAAAATTTCATTCAAGAATGATGATAAACAGAGGAAGAAATCACTAAACATTGCAGTTTTTTGCATCCAAAATTTATTAAGGCTATTACACCCCTACAGTCCTTTTATTACAGAAGAGTTGTGGGCTCATTTTAAAGATGATGATTCTTCTGACTTAATCATTTCCAAATGGCCAAGTAAGAAACCACATCTTAGAAATGAAAAAGTTGAAAAAGATATGTTAGTCATTAAAAATATAATAACGACATTGCGCAGCTTAAGAAGTAGAATGAACGTTCCAAAATCAAAAAAATCAATTCTAATCATAAAGTGTACTGAAAGTCAAAAGTTGTTCGTTGACTTACATGAACCTTTGATTAAAGATTTATCATATGTAACGGAAATTCAATCTGGAATGGATCGGGAGCGTCCGCCCCAGTCTTGCTCAGCTATTGTGGATGGAATGGAACTATATTTGCCTCTTGGTGAACTAGTTGATCTAAATCTGGAAGTTGCTAGGATGGAAAAAAGAATAAAAGAAATAGAACGTTTAATCATCAAAATAAATAAAAAACTCTTAAATAAAAATTTTATAGAAAGAGCTCCAGAGCATATTGTCGATCATGAAAAATCAAACTTGAATAAATTAACTATTGAAATGGAAAAAGTTTCTTCTAATTTGGAGATGATAAAATGAGAATGTACATTGTATTTATTTTTTTCACATTATTGGTAGCGCAGTCTCAGAATGCAGCTTTAACGATTTATAAAGATGGTACAGTCTTAATAAAACAACCAATTAAACAAACATTTAAAAAAGGTATAAATGAAATATTTTGGGATAAAATTCCAGCTAGCATCCACCATGACACTCCCTTTTTAAATTTTAGTGATGTATCGGTATTATCACAGAGGTATAACAATAGACTTTTCTCCAGCATAGATTATTTTGAAAGCCAGAAAGGTAAAAAGGTTGTAATCAAGCCTAAAGGAGGTAAAACTATTAATGGCTTGCTCATGGAGATATCAAACTCATTTGTTTCAATAAGTAATAGAGATGGTTTGATTACATATAATAGGGATGAGCTTGAGTTCTTACGAGGAAATGCAATTGACAAAAACCCTACCTTAAGACCATATCTTTCATGGCAGGTTAGAACAAATAAAGTTGGGGATATGAAGGGAGAATTAGTTTATAAGGCAAATAAATTTTCCTGGGATACTGTATATCGATTAAAGATGATAGATGAGTTTCAAGGTGAGTTGACTGCAGAAGCTATTATATCAAATAACACAAATTTAAATTATAATAATGCTCAAATGCATCTAGTTGAAGGAAATTTAAATAAATTAAAGAGCAATCGCATAAATTCTCTGAAGTCTAATGTTACGATGGTTGCAAGAAATATTCAGGAACAGCAACAAATGAATAGAGGCAACTTGGGAGACTACCATATCTATTCCTTAAACGACTATCATAATATTGGTTCTAAAGAAAGTATAACTGTTAGGATGTATGGCCCATTACAGGTTAGATACGATAAAACTTATGTATTTGAAAATTCCGAAAGGCGTCAGAAGGAAGAACCACTTGAGGTAGAGATATTACTGGAGAACATTGAGGATAATGGCCTCGGTATTCCTTTACCTGATGGCAAGGTAGAACTATACACAATATCAGGTACAAAAGGACTGGAATATATAGGAGCCGATAAAATGGGTCAGGTTCCAAAAGGTCAATCAACGAAAATAATTTCAGGGAGAGCATTTGATGTGGTTGGGAATCGCAAAGTTTTGAACTACAATAGACAAAGAAAAAGTGAAGAAGCGGTTATTGAAATAAAAGTAACCAATGCTCGTTCAAAAGAAATAAAAGTTTTATTGGTGGAACATATTAATGGCGATTGGATAATTAAAGATGAATCGTTGGATTATAAGAAGAAGGATGCCTCCACTATTCATTTTTCTTTTTTGTTAAATGGTGGAGAAACTAAAAACGTTTACTACACCTACAGGAAGGAATGGAATTAAAAACCTTAATATCCAAAATAGGAGGCATAGGTAAGAAGCGAGAGCAAGTACTAATAGAGCATGGTATAAGCACCATAGAAGATTTATTATACTATTTCCCAAGAAGGCACCTAGATCGTAGTGCAGTCACAAAAATTAGAAACCTCGAAAAAGGAACAACAGCTTCAATCATAGCTAAGGTCGAGGCTTTTGGAGAAAAGCCTTTACGAAATAATAAATTATTCCAGGTAATTGTTACTGATGGTACGGGCCTCCTTAAACTAACATGGTTCAATGGAATCTATTTCATGCGGAAACTATTTAAAGTTGGTGAATACTTAGCTATATACGGTAAAGTTGAGTGGTACAGAGGCCCTAGCATTAACCACCCTGAGTTTGATAAAATTTCATTCGATAATAATTTTCTAGAAAAAGGTGGTATAATACCTATCTATCCTTTGACATCTGAACTAAAAGCAGTTGGGATGGAACAAAGAATGATCAGAAAAATGATTGAAAAATTGTTATTTGATTTTTCTTTGGATATTCCTGAAATACTTCCAAGCGACATCTTGCAAAAAGAAAACTTAATTTCCTTAAATGATGCATTGAGATATATACATTTCCCAAAAACCTTTCCTCAGCTTGAGGGTTCAAAAAGAAGGCTGAAATTTGATGAACATTTTTTTTTACAACTGCTTATGGCTTATCGGAAAGTGCTTATAAAAAGAGTCAAAACAAATGCTTTGATTTCTTCTGGTGGTTCCTTTACTACCATAGTAGAAAATTTAAATTTTGATTTAACAGATGCTCAAAAAAGAGTTATTGAAGAAGCACATGAAGACCTTAAAAAAGATGTCCCAATGAATAGACTTTTGCAGGGTGATGTTGGCTCAGGGAAAACAATTGTAAGTATATTAATTTCTGCACTTACTGTAGATAGTAGTTTTCAGGTCGCTATAATGGCACCGACAGAAATTTTGGCTCAACAACATTTTCATTCATACAAGATATTATTTGATCAAGCAAATATTAAATGTTCATTGCTTACAGGTAAAATGAAGAAAAAGGAACGTGAACTAATTATTGGTGAATTATGTAGTGGTAAAATTTCAATTATTATTGGGACTCACGCTTTAATTCAAGAGGATGTAATTTTCAATAAACTCGGTTTAGTAATTATTGATGAACAACATCGATTTGGCGTAGAACAACGTAATGTTCTGGTTAAAAAAGGTAGAAACCCTCATTTTTTAGCTATGACAGCTACTCCAATACCAAGAACTTTATCAATTACTTATCATGGTGATATGGATCTTTCCATAATTGATGAATTACCAAAAAGTAGAGTTCCAGTAGTAACGAAGGTTATTGAACCTGACAGGCTTCCCAAAGTATATAATTTCATTAAATCTGAAATTAATTTGGGCCGTCAGTGCATGATTATATATCCTCTTGTTGAAGAATCCGAAAAATCTGACCTTGCAGCAGCTGAAAGTGCTTATTTAGAACTAAGTAATAAAGTTTTCTCAGAGTTTAATATTGGTCTTTTACATGGTCAGATGAAAAAAGATGAGAAAGAAAATGTTATGAAAGAATTTTCTCAAAACAACATAAATATAATTGTTGCCACAACCGTTATTGAGGTTGGTATTGATATCCCTAATGCTACGGTTATGTTAGTTGAACATGCAGAACGATTTGGATTAACTCAACTTCATCAATTAAGAGGCCGCGTTGGCCGCGGTTCTTATAAAAGCTATTGTATTCTAACAAGAAGAAAAATAAATCAAAATTCCTTACAAAGATTGAAAATTATGGAAAATACCAATGATGGATTTATAATAGCGGATGAAGATTTAAAGATGCGAGGACCAGGAGAATTTTTTGGCACTAGACAATCTGGTTTTTTTAAGTTTAGGATTGCAAATATGATAGATGATGGGAAAATCATAGAAAGAGCAAGAGCAACAGCGTTTGAGGTTATTAAAAAAGATCCATCTTTAAAATCTAGTAAAAACAATATGATTAATATGGTATTCAAAAAATATTATAAAAATCAAATTAATAAATTACATGTCTCATGAATGATTCTTTATTTTCACTGAATATTTTGAACGCTAAATTAACAGACTGTATACTAAGTCTAAATAAAAAACACGTTCTACCATATTAGCATATTTTAAATAATATAATCCCAAAGTTAAAAATGATTGATAAAAACTTTATACGACCGAATAGAATTCTGGCTGGTTTAATGTTTCTGGTGTCTTTTTTAGTTTATTTTTCAACTATGGCACCTAGTGTTTCATACTGGGATTGTGGTGAGTTCATAGCGGTCGCATATCGACTAGGAGTCCCGCATCCACCAGGAAGCCCCTTATTTCTACTTTTGGGTAGAATTATTTCTATGTTTCCTCTTAGCCCAGATATTGCCTTTAGAGTCAATATCATGTCGCCCATAGTAAGTGCTTTTGCCGTAATGTTTTTGTATTTGATCATTGTACAGGTTATTACTCATTGGAAGGGGAAGATTGTTGAAACCACAGATGCACTGATTGTTTTTGGATCGGGCGTTATTGGATCTTTGACATTTGCTTTTACTGACAGCCACTGGTTTAACGCAGTTGAAGCAGAGGTATATGCCATGAGTACATTCTTTACTGCGATTGTTGTTTGGTTGATTTTAAAGTGGTCCGAAAAAGCAGATAATGAGGGGCATGAAAGATATATATTGATAATTGCTTATATGATCGGTCTGGCGACAGGTTTACATCTACTGAACCTACTGACGCTACCGTTCGTAGCACTAATTATTTATTTCAGGAAGTATCAATTTGAATGGAAGACATTTGGCATAACAGTATTTATAACAGGGTTAGTATTCCTAGTTATTCATAATGGAGTAATCAAGGGTTTACCCAAAATAGCCGCAAGTTTTATGGGTGTGGGAGGTACTATAATATTAATAGTATCTATCTTTCTAGCTATGATATG
>MDSZ01255437.1_pt1 | contig 13261 bp, 13 predicted proteins | sample 811201 | NCBI WGS metagenome assembly MDSZ01 (sample SAMN05326647, study PRJNA326480) | marine metagenome | isolation source: seawater | place: Indian Ocean: North | collected 2010
AAAAAACCTGCTACGCCAGTTATAAAAATGTTCATAATTTAATTGAGTTATATTATTAATATTGAAATGTCTATATTTATAAGAAATAAATATAGCTAAAATTATGTTAAGAAGATTTAAAATTTTTATAAATAAATTTCTCTCAATTTTTAATCTTTCAATTATAAATAATAATCAAAAAATAATTGAACTAAATAATGAAGATAGAAAACTTATATCAGTAATTTCTAAGTATTCGATGACGCCTACCATAAGAATTTATAATCTCTTACAAGCTTTAAGACATATAAAACAAAAAAATATTGATGGCGATCTTGTAGAATGTGGTGTTTGGAAGGGAGGAAATGTAATTTTATTTAAAAAATTTTTAGAAAATGAATTAAAAAATTCTAATAAAAAAATTTTTGCCTACGATACATACGAAGGAATGAACCAACCAAGTGAATTAGATTATAATTTAACTAATAAAGTATCTGCAGATATTCTTCTTAAGAAAGAAAAAAATAAGAACAGTAATATATGGGGTATTAGCAAAATTGAAGAAGTGAAAAAAAATATTAGCGAAAATGTCAAAAGTTTAAATGACATAAATTTTATAAAAGGTGAGGTTGAACAAACTTTAAATCATGAAAAAAACCTACCTTCAAAAATAAGCTTGCTAAGACTAGATACCGACTGGTATTTAAGTACAAAAAAAGAGCTTGAAGTATTATATGAAAGAGTATCTTCAGGAGGTATAGTTATAATCGATGATTATGGTCATTGGAATGGCTCAAAAAAGGCCGTAGATGAATTTTTTAGTAATAAATATGTGTGGATGCATTATGTTGATTATGCATGTAGATTAATAATAAAAGATTAAAAAACTTAATTTAATGACAAGAGAAAGTTTCTACTTAAATCAAGTAAATAAATATATCAGAGATAAAGATGCAAAAATACTTGTCTTGGGTGCTGGAGCCCTTGATAAAAAAATTTTTGATACATTAAAATTTAGTAATGTAACTTATTCAAACTTAGAGAACACAATAGAAAGAGATCTAAATGTATTTGAAAATTTACATAATATTCAAATTAGTGATAGTAAATATGATTATTGTGTTGCTCATGCCTGTATCCATCATTCATCAAAGCCTCATTCAGCTATTTTAGAATTATATCGTGTAAGCATAAAAGGAGCTTTAATAATAGAGGCTAGAGATAGTTTTATTTCTAAAATTGCATGCAGATTAAAATTTTCTGAGGAATATGAATTATCTGCAGTCAAGAAAAATATTACCACTGGAGGTGTTGATAATACAAACATCCCTAATTATGTTTTTAGGTGGACTGAAAGAGAAATTTCAAAATTATTACAATCATTTAAGCCAGAGCTAAAACATAAAATTGAGTATGATTACGGTCATCACATAAAATTTAGTAACTCTAAAATTCTAAAAATTATATTTAAATTATTTTTTTTTATTTTTAAAAAACAACAGAATTTATTTTCAATTTATATAGACAAAGAATTTTCAAATAATAATTATAATGAATGGATTAAATTATGAAGATTTCAGTGATAATACCATCCTTTAATGAAGAAAGAACCATAATAGAACTACTGAATAATGTGAATCGTCAGAAAGAAAAGTTCAATTTAGAGATAATTGTTTCTGATGATGGATCAAATGATAAAACGAAAAAATTGTTAAAAGAAAATAGATCTCTATACGATAAGCTAGTCGAAAATTCAAAGAATGAAGGTAAGGGAACAGCATTACGAAAAGGGATAGAGATTGCAAACGGAGATATAATTCTTTTTCAAGATGCTGATCTTGAGTATGATCCAGAAGATTATGATAGATTGTTGAATCCATTCTTTAAAAATGATGCTGATGTAGTTTATGGGTCAAGATTTTCAGGTTCATCTGCACATAGAATAATTTATTTTTCACACCGAGTTGCAAATTTTCTCATTACAAGTCTTGTGAATATTTTTACAAATATCAATTTTTCTGATGTTGAGACAGGATACAAAGTTTTTAAACGTTCGATTATCGAAAATATTTCGTTAAAAGAAAAATCATTTGGAATAGAAATAGAAGTTACTATGAAAATTTCTAAAATTAAAACCAAAATTTTTGAGGTTGGAATATCATATAATGGCAGAACCTATTCAGAGGGGAAAAAAATTACCATTAAAGATGCATTTATAGCAGTTTATTTAATTTTTAAATATTTTTTAATTAAAACTTAAATAACTAAAAAAATTTCCAACTTAATAATCTAATAGCTTTATATAGTATTTTATAAAAGTAAAAAAATATAAATAAATAGTTATAATATTTAAAATATATCTTTATATCCTCAGCAAACTTTTTAAAAAATGTTTTATATGAAGTACTTAAACCTCCTTCAAGCATTTTTACAAAATAAGTATCTACATGTTTAAATTTGAGTTTTTTATAATTTGATAGTCTAAATAAAAAATCTGTATCAGAACAAATTTTGTAAGTAGTATTATATTTTCCAATTTTATTAATTAAGTTTTTTTTTTAAAAATAAGGTGGTGTGAGCAATTTTAAAAGATGAATATTTATTAAGAGAATTGACTTTGTAATTCCAAACCCTTTTAGTTTTTCCCTTTTTATTTACAAATAATACATTTCCAGATACTGCATTAATTTCTTTTTGAAAATATTTAATGATAATTTTTATAATATCTTTATTTAAATATTCATCTCCAGAATGTAATAAACCAATAATTTGTCCTTTAGAAATTGAAATTGCATTATTTATTGCTTCGTACATATTTTTATCTTTCTGTCTTATTAATTTTAAATTCTTTTTTCTAATATTTTTGATTCTTTTTTTAATTTTCTCATATGTTCCATCGTTTGAATATCCATCAAGTATTATATATTCGATATTTTTATAATTTTGATTTAGAACTGAATTTATAGTTTGAATGATATTGACCTTATCATTTTTAACAACAGTTATTATGGATACTTTCATTAAGTGTAAATTTGATATTATATTAAAATACAAAAATTACATCTAAATGTGAAATAATTATGTTTTATCATCTAATGTAATTAATGATACATAAAGGCTATTCAAAATTATCAAAATAGAAAAAAAAATAACTGAATAATTTAAAATATCTAAAGTAATTGTTTGAATTTGTAGGCGCTCTTTAAACAGATAAATAGCAAACAATATTATAATACTGAATAAAGAAATATAAAAAGCGTATCTTAATTTAAAAATATTGAAAAATTTGTTTATGAGGTTTGATTTTAAGAATTTTAATTTAACAGCAAATAATGAGGAAAATAAACCAAACATAAAAATTTGAAAACTTAATAAAAAACAAATAATTGATTGGACAAAATTGGTAAGATTTAAATAATTATTTTCTTGATTTTTAAAAAACAAAAATTCAGAAAAATTGTAAATTGATAATATTAAAAGTACTAAAGAAGGAAAAAAATAAATCCATCTTGGACAGGTAACTAATAAAAATCTTAATGTTTTCCAACCATCAGAAATTGTATTTAAATGGCTCTTATATTTTTTTCTTCCATCTTTATGGAGGACTATTGGAATCTCTGCACATTTAGCTCCATAAACTTTAAACTTTATTAAATTTTCTATTGCAAAAACCATTCCATTTGAAAAGTGGTCCAGTTTTAAAAAGATATTACGATTAAAACCTCTATATCCACAATAAACATCATTAAACGGTAAAGAGAAAAATAATTTTGAGAGTAAACTAAATAAAGGATTGCCAATATATTTATGGCTCACTGGCATCGCTGACTTTTCAATTTTTCCTCCACCAATTGGAAATCTACATCCTTGAACAATATCATAGCCCTCTAATAGTTTTTTATAAAATTCATCTATTTTTTCAAAATCATAACTGTCATCTGCATCTCCAATTATTACATACTTTCCAAGAGCTGAATTGATCCCACCTATTAATGCACTTCCATAGCCCCTTTTTTTTACTGTAACAATTTTAGCTCCTGCTAATCTGGCTAATTCGGTTGAATTGTCTGTGCTTCCATTGTCTGCTACTATTATCTCAGCTTTAATATTTAATTTAGCAATTTTATTTTTACATTTATTTATACAAGTCACTATTGTTTCAGCTTCATTCAGACATGGTATAACAATACTTAAATCTAATTTACTATTATTTAATTCCATTTATTTTCAACAATTATATATCCTTTTTTAGTTTGTATGTTGACATTAAATTTTTGCCAAGAACAAAAATCTTTAAACATGTTGCAAAAGGGTTCTGGGTCTGGGTAAAAAACTTTAAACTCATTTGAATCTATGTATTTTTTAAAGTTTGAATAATCAAAATTATGATTAAATAAATTATTATTTGATTTATTAAAGTTTTTGTAATTCGACGAAAGCATTAAAAATATTGCTATAAATATTATTGGATAATCAAACTTTTCAATAAATCTAAATATATTAATTTTTTTTAATATTGAAAGTAACAATAAAGAAATAAAAGATATTACAAAACCATAGCTAAATCTCAATTCTGGTGCTTGTAACCAAATTATAAAAGATAAAGTTAAGACAAAATAAGTTAAAAAAAATTTTGAATTTTTTTTATCTTTTATATTTAATATTGACTGTAAATTAACAATAATATTTAAAAATCCTAATATAAATATTATTAAAAAAGAAATATATAAAAATTCTACTTTAATAAAGTAATTTTTTATCCATGGTATAAACCATTTAAATGAATTTATGGTTATTTCAAAATTTGACCAATCTTCCATATTACCAATTGACCTATTAAATGATTTAATAATATTATTATATGTTTCAACATTTTGATGTCCCATTGACCAACTAAAGTCAAAACATGTGTAACTTAAAGGAAAAACTAGACACCCAGAATTAAAGATGCTTTTTAATAACCATAATAAAAAAAATATTAAAAAAAAAATATTTATTTTATATAACAAATAATTGTTTTTTTTCTTAAAAATAAAATAAGCGATAAAAAAAACTAGAGCCAAACTACTTAATTTTGTAGTTATTGATAAAATAATTGCAGTGAGTAAATATACATAGAATTCGTATTGAGATTTAAATTTATCTTCTTTTAAAAATATATAGCAACACACACAAAATAATATCATTGATATTGTATCTACCTCTGGAGAACCTAAAGAATTAAAGATTGTACCGTTATTATTCGGATGGAAATATGAGTAAATAAATAAATAAATTATAAATATAAATAAAAAATAATATTCTCTATCAGGATTTTTTTTTTTAAAAAATAATAACATTAGAAAAAAAGAGTAAATTGAATAATTTAATAGATATAAAATATTAATGTTAATAAAATTAAAGTTAAACAAACTAATTAATAAGTGCCATGTTGAATTCATAGCTAACCTTGGCTCTATATTTGAAATTCCGAATATTACTTTATAATTTGTATAATACTTTACAGTCTGCAAATGGTATAATTTCGTGTCATACACTAATTGATTATCAATAGTTATAAATATTAAAAAAAAATTGATTATTAAAAGGAAACCTAAAATATTGACTGGTATCATTTTTTTTAAAAAAAAATAAATAAAAGATAGAAATCCTAATATTATAATAGGTAAAGACAGGATATTAAGAGGTGCAAAAAAATTGAAAAATAAAGATATAGAAATTAAAAATAAATATCCTAATAAAAAATCAAATTCTTGATAAATATTACTTGAATTTTTAAAAAGAATTTTCTTAAATATTATTGAGTATCCTAGAATGACTGCATTTATAGAAAAAACAAAAAAAACTGACAAAATCATCATTTTAAAGCTATGCCTTTTAGAATTTTTCTGTTTCTTTCTGTGTCAGATTTTATCCAACACTTAATTTTATCTCTTGTTACAAAGTATTCTTTCAAATAACCATTTTTTAAGGATAAATTAAATTTTGCAGATTGAGCATTCACATTGTTACAAAAATCTTCTGATTTATATTTTATTTTTAGATAATCAATATTAATGAACCAAGTCATTATATTTAGAATTATGATTGCTAAAACTATGTTTCTATTTAAATTACAAACTAAATAATACATGCATATCAAAAATGGTTGAAGATAGGATATTTCAGCTGGTATAAAAAAAAATATTATTAAATTTGTAAAAATTAATAGATTAATTGGATTAATTGTAATTTTTAGTTTTTTTTGAAAAATGCTCAGAAAAATAATTATTAAAATTACAATAAATGGAAAAATGTTTATAGCTTTTATCAATTTGTAAGTAAATCTAGATATTAAACCATAGTATCCTTGGTCTGTTGGTGTTGCTGCATAAATCCAATGCAAACTAAAGTTATTTTCAAACCAAAATGGAAGATAAAACAAACCTCCTATAAAAAAAGATATTAAAAAAATAATAAATTTTCTATTTTTAGACAAGTTGTTAGTAAAAAAAAATATTAAAATAAAAACAAAAATAAAAAAATATATTCTTGCACCTATCGAAATTCCAAAACAAAGAACCGCAAGCTCAATTAGTTTTTTTTTGTAAAAAAAACTTCCTAAAAATAGCGGAAATAAAGCCCAAGAATAATCTATGGGTTCTAAATTATCAAAAAATAAAAAAGGATTTGATAAACAAAGAGTAATAAAGATTAATAATTTTATTTTATTACTATGATTGTCAAAAGAATAAAAAAAGAATAAAACTGATAAGAAAAAAAAAATATAAGTTGCCAAGTTTGCTGCCCAACTCCCAGCATAATAAGATAAAAATCCTATACCCAATTCAGCGACAGGATATGGAGTAAATCTTGAGGCCATTATTTCATTTCCTGATTTAATAGATTCAAATGCTCCTATCATTGGGAGTGTGTCTTCATCAGATCCATAACCTCCAATAAAGCATAAATACAAACCTAATAAAAAAATTGAAGTAAAAATTATTATGTTAAGAATATAAAATATTTTATCGTTTATTTTCATTTGACTTCATATAAATAGCTATAATTACTAGGATCATGACTATAAAAAAACCATTGTAGAAATAACCACTTCCTCTGATAAATAATTGAGAAAATATCATAGGATAATATAATATCTTAATATTCAAATCTATATGATCAGAAAAAGACCTGTAAAATGTGATAAAAAAGAAAATCAATGAGATGATGCCAAATTCTGTCAAAGATTTTGAAAAATTTATTGTTCCATCATTTTTATTAAAACTATCAAGACAATCAAGACAGCAATAATATATTTCACAAAAGTCTCTTTTCTTAAAGTACAATTTTGAGTCTGCATAAAGTTCTCGTTTTCTTTCACCAGAAATTACTTCAAATGCATGATTATAATTATCCAATCCAACACCAAATGGATACTTTTTAAGACTTCTGTAAGCAATATTTAGTGAGCTAAAGAAAAGTCTAACACTAAGGTTATTTTCCTCGTCTAAAAAAATATTTAATAAATAATTATCATTATAATCATTATTAAAATTTGTCGTTTTATAAAGCTGTGAGAGTTTAGTCTTGCCTGTTTGAACACGAATTTTACCTGTAAAAATATCATATTGCTCGGTTACATTGTGATTTATATCATAATTACTTAATTCAAAATTTTTCTCATCGAAACTTTGATATTCTTTTTTGTATGAAAATTTATATTCTAAATCGCAAATGTTTGTCTGATTTATAAAAAACATTGTGGTTATGATCATGAGCAGAACTAAATATACTTTAGAAAGATAATTTTTATTTATAACGATTATTAATCCTAAACTTCCAAAGAATATTATTAAAAAAATTGTTAAAGAATTATTTAATAAACAAAAAATAAGAAATATACCGAAAATTAATAATGTTATTTTTTTTTTTAATAATTTATTAAAGTAAAATGTAAAAAAAATTAATATTGGTCCTGCAACCAATGCAAAATGTGAATTTTCTTTAAATAAAAATTTAGTTATATAAAAAAAACCGTAACCACAGTTCGAAGTAATATCTAATACATTATACGGACCAAAAATCGAATAAGAGATTAAACTTAAGAAAAGTATGTATAAAGCAATAAGAGCAATATTAAATACATTATTTCTTAATAAATCTCTATAGTGATACAAAATACAAAAAGTTAAAAAAAGAAAGATTGATTGAATAAGAGATTTAATATTAGAAAATTTTAATAATGTATCTAATTTTAGATAATCAGCATTAAAAAAAAAAAATTTAAAAAAAAAGCTATGTATAACTATAAAAGAACATACTAAAATTGGAATAATTACAAAATTTAAATTCTTACTTTTAACTAAATCAATTATTACGAAAGGAATTAAAAAAAAAAATTAAAAAGCGATTTTCAAAATGAACATCATCAACATCTAATTCTCTGTCTAAAAGTAAAAATTCAACATGAGAGAAGAAAATAGATAACGAAATAATAAAAAGAACTAAATAATTTTTTGCTGTATTAATTGAGATATTCATTTAGTAAAAACCCAATCTTGAATTACCAATACGTCCATAGATGTTTTCGTAAAAATCTCAAAAGCATTCTCAGGATTTTCACAAATTGGTTCGTTTACATTCAAAGATGTGTTTAATAAGATTGGAATTTTTGTTTGCTTCATGAACTCTTCAATAAGACTATAGAATTTAAAATTTGTCTCTTTTTTTACAGTTTGTAATCGTGATGTCTGGTCTACATGGACAACGGCAGGAATAAGATCTTTTTTTTCATCTTTTACTTTACAAACTTTTTCCATATAATTTGATTCTTCATCAAATTCAAAAAATTCAGAAACTTTATCAATCAATATCGATGGTGCAAAAGGCCTAAACTCCTCTCTTTTTTTTATTTTAATATTTATTATTTCTCTCATATTTGGGTCTCTTGGGTCACTTAAAATGCTTCTATTACCTAAAGCTCTTGGTCCCCACTCCATTCTATCTTGAAACCATCCAACAATTTTTTTTTCCATGATTCTAGATACAACAAATTTATTTAATTCATCTCTATCATCAAAAATTTTGTACTTAATATAATTATATTTCTTGAGACCACTTATTAAATTTGTTTTTACATAATCATTAGAATATTTTGTTCCAATGTAAGGGTTGGTGTTAAAATGTATTTTATTTTTGAATTTTCTTGAGATAAACAACGCAGCACCCAAAGCTCCCCCCGCATCACCAACGTTTGCGGAAACATAAATATTTTTAAATTTTGTTGACTGTTTAATTTTTCCATTAAAAACTGAGTTAAAGGCACATCCTCCAGATAAACATAAATTATTGGATTTTGTAATATTTTGTAAATAGTTAAGTTTTCTCAATGCAGTTTCTTCAAAAATTTTTTGAGTAGATGATGCAACATCTTTATGAAATTGGTTTATTTTTTCATTTCTTTGTCTTGATTTGCCTAAAAGATTTTCAAGCTTCAGACTGTATAAATCGTCAAAATAAGGGAATCCAGATTCAAAATCATAGTCTATGACTGATTGTTGATGGTTAAAATATTTTAAGTTAAGTTCGAAGTCGTGAGAATTTTTAAAATTAAATAATTTCTTAATTCTTTCATAATATTTTGCCTCTCCATATGAAGCTAAACCCATAACTTTATATTCATCACCGTAATTTTTAAATCCTAAAAACTGAGTCATAGCTTGATAGAATATTCCAAGTGAATTTGGGTAAATTGTTTTATCAATAATTTTTAAATTATCTTTTTTTAAATGATAACTTTCAACTGTTGAAAAATCACCAGAGCCATCAAAGCTATAACCTGCCGCCTCGTCAATATCATAATTGTAAAATGTAGAACATATATGAGCTAAATGATGTGGAACATAATGAACTTTATTTTCTACGTCTTCGTTATAAAATTTTTTGAAATCTGAAAGAAAAGACTTTTTCTTTAAAAATGTATTTGCCTTTGTAAAGAAATTTTTTTTATACAAATTTTTTAATGAAAACTTTACTTTATCATGAAGATTATATGTCCGTTTATAATTTACAGCTATATGATTAATCTCTTTGATACTTATATTTGCCTCCTTTAAACAGTAATTTATTGAATTCAAAGGAAATCCAGTAAAATGTTTTATTCTAGTGAATCTTTCTTCTTCTGATCCAAATAATAACTTTCCATCTTTTAATATTACAGCAGATGTATCTGCATGATTAACATTTAAGCCTAGTATAAACATATCATTTCACAAATTTTCTAAAAAATTTTAATACTAGGTACATCAAAAATATATTAAATATAATTACTAAAATAATTTTATAAGTATTCGCTGGCATATAACCAAAATGAATTAATCTGTAAGCTAATATATTGCCTATAATTGCTGTAAATACTATATTTTTGTCAGATAATTGAAATGCAAGAAACTCTAATATGTTACAGAGTATAATTATAAAAAATAAACTTACAAATAGAAATATAGCAGAACCACTATAGAACAAAAAACCTACTATGCCAGGTGTATAAACCGTATAAGTATTATTAATTTCATCATTTTTGTAATGGTAATAAGATTTTTTGATTTGATTTTCATAAAATGAATTGCTCATATTAAATTTTTCATCAAAAGAATTTTTTAGTAATTCAAAACCTTTATCATTATTATTAATTAATACCATAACACCTTCGGTACCAACCCATCTTCCTCCAATAAGAAAAATTATATGATTTATTTCGTCAATAAAAGAATTAATATTTTTTTTTATTTTTTCTTTGTTGGTGTCTTTGTTTGTGTCTATATTTAAATTTGGTAAAAAATTATGTGCATCATGACTAATTTTGTAGTTTTTACTCTGTCTAATTTCACTTACTATAATTAAAGACACTAAAAACATAAAAAATAAGATAATTAAATATTTTAAAAATAAAAATTTCTTTATTCTTATGTTGTTGTTCATTAGATTTTGGTAATGTGCGATTAATAAACTGAAACCATTAAATATCATTCCTCTGCTGACAAGTGAGATGCTAGAAGTAAAACATTCTAGAAAGCCAAGATATATAAGAGAATTTTTATTTTTTTTCTTTATACAAAATTCTAGATATATTAATAAACTAGAAAATGATGCAAATCCAAAAAATAAAAGCCAATTTATAAAATTGTTGAGCATAAAAGGAAGTTGTGTTGCAGGTAGAATTCCTCTTTGAAAAAATATAAATTTTAAATTTAGAAGACTTAAAAGAACAAATGTTATTAAAAAAATTAATATAATTTTTTTTTTTTTTTGTGAGTAAAACTTTATTATTGCAGAATTTTTACTAGAAAAGTTATTTATATTACACTTATAAGTATAAAACCTTTGTTTTACATTTGAAGCAATTATAAAACTTAGATTAGCTATCAAACATATGGTTAACAATTTATCAAAAGAATAAGGTTTAAAGTCAAATAAACCGACACCCTCAGGAAAACTATTTTGTAAAAATGATATTTGTAAACTAAATTTAAACCAAAAACCCAACCAAAACAATAAACCAAATATCTTATCAAAAAAGGTGCTTGAAGATCTAAAAGAGTAATAGAGAGAAAAATTCGAAATTAAAGTAAAATATATATATAAATTTTTATCTCCAATATACGAATTAAATCCAAAAAAAAAGATTACAGCTATGAACGGCACTAATAATAATCCAAAATATCCTGTTAAAGTAACTTTATTCATCATTGAGACAGTCTATTTTTAATATTAAAGTATATAGCAAAGCTAATTGTTGAACTTGTTAAGAATGCAAACGAAACATAATTTGTTCCACCAAGATAATATAATATTGGTATGACTGGTAATATAAGAATACTATATATAACATCAAATTTAAAAATTTTATTTTTTAAATTATAATTTTGTAAAACATATTGTCTGAAATATTGTGATTTATACATCAAAATGCTTCCAATAAGTGAAAATGATAATATGAAAACCACTGTGTGCTGAAAATTACTAAAAATTTGATCTTTGTTGATAAAACTGTAAAAAATAAAAAAAATTATCATTATAGTAATAATTAAAAAAATAAGATTTTCTAAGTTTCTTTGTTTAATTTTATTTTTTATAACTGTTGGACCATAAGTTATATTAAATATTGTCCCAAACATAGAAGCTAAGGCAAAAGCAGAGAAATAAATAGATGCAATCATTTTACCACAATAAATAACAATCAATATCCTCCAAATAAGATTTACAAAATTTAATGATAAAGAAGAAAATAGTTCCCATCTTAAAATTTTTCCTATCACAGCATAAATATTGGTAAATAATTTTTTAAAATTAATAATACTTTTTGAAGTAATAAAAAAATAAGAAATATAAAGAATATTAATTAAAATTAAAAATATTTCAATTTTATATAAAATTGAAAAACATATTAAAGTTGCCAAGATAATAAAACTAAAAAAAAAGGAATTTTTTTTATTAACTTCATTTATTGATAAATTAATTTCAAAAATCCACTGTTGTAATATTAGTATAACTAATAAAAACAAAAATATTTGATCAGAAAAATTAAAGTAATTTATAATTATCAAATTAATTATAATAATTGGTATAGCTAAAAAAATTCTTAAGACATAATTTTTTTTGATAAAATTTATAGATTTGTTTTTTATTATAAGACTTCTAGCATTTGAAGAAAAGATTTGAGTTAAGAAAATATTCAAGCTTATAATTAAACCTAGATCTCCAGATAGATTATAAGCCCCCTTATATCCAAAAAAGATCATTAATGCAGATGGTAAAAAAAAATTGAATCCATAACAAAAAGTTTGAATAAACAGAAAATATCTAGATATCATTATATTTTAAATTATCTTCTTTTTCCAAGTTTCAGGAGTTTTCTCATTAATTATCTCTAGATCATAATTATATTTAAATTTTTTTGGCCCTTTTTGTTTTATATGATTAATCATTTTGGTTATTACTTCTTTTAAATTATTATTTGATTTATATCCCAATTTTTCTATTGCTTTATTTGAAGAACATATAGCATCTTTAACTTCATTTACTCTTTCTGGCATATAAATAGGGTTTTTATTGAATTTAAGTTGATTAGAGATTTCTTTAAATAACTCATTTACAGTAATCATTTCCTCTGGTCCTGGTCCAATATTTATTACTTCAGAAGTAATTTCAGGATCACGAACTAATTTATCTATGCAATAAATGCAATCATCGACATCAGAAAAGCTTCTTTTTTGTTCTCCATCCCCATAAATTATAGGCT
>MDSZ01156360.1_pt1 | contig 13259 bp, 10 predicted proteins | sample 811201 | NCBI WGS metagenome assembly MDSZ01 (sample SAMN05326647, study PRJNA326480) | marine metagenome | isolation source: seawater | place: Indian Ocean: North | collected 2010
ACTGCTGTCCTACCATGTCGGCGACCAAGCGAAGCGAGAACCAGGGGCGCTCACCGCGTCGGTGGAGTGGCATCTAGGCCCACCACCCGAGTCGGTCAATCATAAAATTTCAAAAAAACGACATAAGCGAATTTTGGGCAGCGAAGGGGCGATTACACCGGTGAGATGGCTGGGCCGCTTCCTAAAAGGCGTCGCCAGGCATTGCCATCAAGGACGCCTCGCCCGCGCCGATCGCCCGCGCCAAGCCCTCACTCTCCGGCAGAAGCCGGAGCACGAAGAATTCGGCAAGCGCGCGCTTGCTCGCGTGCAAGGGACTATCGCCGGTCGCCACGGCTGCCATTCGAGTCCACATCCATCCCAAGCAGACGAGGGCAAACAGGCGAAGATAGTCAACCGCCGCCGCTCCCGCGGCGTCGGCACCGGCCCCACGCAAGGCGATCGTCGCGTCTCGCAGAAGGCCAAGCGCGTTACGCACCCGTTCGGCCATTTCGACGCCTTCGCATTTTTGCAAATCCATTTCGATCTGATCGAACAGGCGCTCGACCACAGTGCCGCCGGCCATAGGTAATTTGCGGCCCACAAGATCCATCGCCTGGACCCCGTTCGTACCCTCATAGATCTGCGCAATGCGCGCGTCTCGCACGAACTGCTCCATCCCCCATTCGCGGATATAGCCGTGGCCGCCGAACACCTGCTGCGCCGCAACCGCACTTTCAAATCCGAAATCGGTGAACGCGGCTTTCACAACAGGCGTAAGCAGCGCGACCAACGAATCGGCATCCGCCCTGATTGCCGGATCAGCATGGCCCTGCGCCCGATCCCACTGCAACGCGGTCCACCCAGCCAGCGCGCGCCCGGCTTCGACAAAAGCACGTACCTTGAGCAGCATGCGCCGGACGTCTGCATGTTCGATGATCGCAACAGGGCCCCGGCCGCCATCGCTACTGCGCCCCTGGAGCCGATCCTTGGCATAAGCGGCCGCCTGTTGATAAGCAGCGCCGGCAATGCCGAGCCCCTGGGTGCCGACCATCAGTCGTTCGGCATTCATCATGGTGAACATGGCCGCTAAGCCACGGTGCGGCTCGCCCACCAGCCACCCCGTTGCGCCATCATAGTTCATGACACAGGTCGGCTGGGCATGGATGCCCATTTTCTTTTCCAATGCGCCGACCGACATGGTGTTGCGCGTGTCATCGGGCAGCATCTTGGGCACAAGAAACAGACTGATACCCTTCACCCCAGCAGGCGCATCGGGCAAACGGGCAAGAACGAGATGGACGATATTGGACGCCATGTCGTGGTCGCCCGAAGAGATGAAGATCTTCTGCCCGGTGATTGCGAAACGCCCGTCTCCCAGATCTTCCGCCTTTGTTTTCAGCAGTGCAAGGTCGGTGCCGGCTCCGCTTTCCGTCAGCGCCATGGCGCCGGTCCATTCTCCGCTGATCAACGGCGCCAGATAGCGGGTCTTAAGGTCGTCGCTCGCATGGGCGGCGATCGCTTCCATCGCGCCGCGGGTGAGACCCGGAAAAAGCCCGAATGAAAGATTGGATGCGGACAGCATCTCATCGAGCCATAATTGCAGGATGAAGGGAAGGCCCTGTCCGCCATGGTCCGGATCAGCAGCCAGGGACGGCCATCCCGCCTCGACGAAGGCTTGATAAGCAGCGGCAAAGCCGTCAGGCATGACCACTGATCCATCGACCAGCCGCGCGCCTTGCTCATCCCCTTGACGATTGAGCGGATGAAGATGATCGGCACAGAATTTCCCCGCCTCTTCAAGGACCGCCGTCGCGAGGCCGCAATCCACGTCCTTGCCGAGCTCCGTCATCGCTCCATCAAAATCGAGCACTTCCTCCAACAGGAAACGATAGTCGTCGATGGGCGGGATATAGCTTTGCATAATACGGGCCTTTCTATTGCACAGCGCTATACCAAACAGTTGTTACAGCTTCAACCTGTCGATATGTCGTGGCGAAACACACGCGCGATTTGCTCAGCGATGTCTCGGGGCGACAGGCGGCCGGGCCGCACCCAGTCGGCCGCCGAATTAAGTTGAGACAGAAGCAGGTTGCGATAGATGGAGCGGTCAAGCTCAGGCGGCAACGACAGATCGGCTACCAAGTCCCGAAACCGCGTTTCGAACCGATCTCGCCGCTCGATCAGCGCGGTGCGAACCGTAGCGGGCACCTCGCGAAAATCGTTCATCATCGGCATCGTCAACGAGTCAGGGTCGAGCTGAATCTCCAATAAAGCGGCGCAGGCCGCCTCAAGCCGGGCCCAAGGCTCGAGCTGCTGCGATGCAGCCTGAGCGATCCGACGCTCCGCTTCGTCCAGGGCTGCGTGATGGAGTTCTACGAAAAGGGCGTCCTTAGATCTGATATGATGATAGAGCGATCCTCCCTGGACACCGGCCGCTTCCCCAATGTCCCGCATGGATGTTCCGCGATAGCCCTTGCGCGCAAATAGGCGCGCGGCGATTTCCAATATGGCGCGGCGGCGCGCGCCGCCCGTTTCCGGTTCGCTGGTCCTGTCATCCCTTATCGTCATCCCGGCGACCTAGCATGAAAGGGGACGCCGAATCACCCCGGGACGCAATCGGCATTCCAAAGGGTGTCGGGCAACGACCAACTATATCGACCGAAGGTCCAATTGCACGCTCGACCGCCTCTGCCATCCTTGATCCAACTTTAATCGATTCAGGAGTGGACGATGCTGCAGCAAGCCATGGAGCGTTTTGCGGGCGAGAGGTTGATCCGTGAGCGCTACGACAATTATATTGGTGGACAGTGGGTAGCTCCAGCCAAGGGCGAATATTTCGACAATATTTCGCCCGTCACGGGCCAAGTCGTCTGCCAGATCGCACGCGGGACCGCCGATGATATCGAACTGGCGCTCGACGCAGCGCACAAAGCCAAGGATAGCTGGGGCAAGACATCGCCTACCGACCGGTCCAACATTCTGCTCAAAATGGCCGACCGCATGGAGGCCAATCTCGACCTGATCGCGATGGCTGAAACGATCGACAATGGCAAACCCATCCGGGAAACGACGCATGCAGACATCCCGCTCGCGATAGATCATTTCCGCTATTTCGCGGGTTGCCTACGCGCTCAGGAAGGATCCATCGCGGAAATTGATCATGACACGATCGCTTATCATTTTCACGAACCACTCGGCGTTGTCGGCCAGATCATCCCATGGAATTTTCCAATTCTGATGGCGGTCTGGAAGCTCGCCCCTGCCTTGGCGGCAGGCAATTGCGTGGTTTTGAAGCCTGCTGAACAAACCCCAATGTCGGTCATGGTCCTGATGGAAGTCATCGGTGACCTGCTGCCGTCGGGCGTGCTCAACATCGTCAACGGCTTTGGCGTGGAGGCTGGCAAACCTCTGGCCAGCAACAAGCGGATTTCCAAGATCGCCTTCACCGGCGAAACCACCACCGGCCGCCTGATCATGCAATATGCGTCGGAAAATCTGATTCCGGTCACGCTCGAGCTTGGCGGCAAGAGCCCGAATATCTTTTTCGAAGATGTGATGGACGCCGACGACGATTATTTTGACAAATGTCTTGAAGGCTTCGCGATGTTCGCCTTGAACCAGGGCGAGGTGTGCACCTGCCCCAGCCGCGCCCTGATCCAGGAAAGCATCTATGACCGGTTCATCGCCCGCGCCGTTGAACGGGTCAAGGCCATCCGCCAGGGTAGCCCGTTAGACCCAGCGACCATGATCGGCGCCCAGGCCTCGAACGATCAGCTTGAAAAAATCCTCTCCTATATCGAGATCGGCCTTGGCGAAGGAGCCGAATTGCTGACCGGCGGCGAAAGGGCACGGCTAGATGGCGAACTGGCGGAGGGCTATTATGTCGAGCCGACCGTGTTGAAGGGCCATAACAAGATGCGCATCTTCCAGGAGGAAATCTTCGGCCCGGTATTGTCCGTCACCACGTTCAAGGACGAGGCGGAAGCCCTCGCGATCGCCAACGATACGCTGTACGGACTTGGCGCCGGCGTTTGGACGCGCGACGGCAGCCGCGCCTATCGCATGGGCCGGGCCATTCAGGCAGGCAGAGTCTGGACGAATTGCTATCACGCCTATCCGGCCCACGCAGCCTTTGGCGGCTATAAGCAATCCGGTATCGGACGCGAAACGCACAAGATGATGTTGGATCACTATCAGCAGACGAAGAATCTGCTGGTAAGCTACAGCCCGAAAGCGCTCGGCTTTTTCTGATCCGGCGAAGATGCAATTGTCGGAAGCTACATTCCCTGTTCCAGGGCTTCCGATGGCGGCGGGCGACAATCTTCCCCAGCGCCCGCCGCACTGGTCAGTAGCAAGGACAGTCACCATGGTGCCAGCGCGCGTGATAGCCACGTCGGAAGCGGAAGCGATGATGCGGGCGCTTACGCAGACGCATGGTGCGCTGATGTTTCATCAATCCGGCGGTTGCTGCGATGGGTCCGCGCCGATGTGTTTTCCGCGCGGCGAATTCAAAGTCGGAACGCAGGACGTTCTTCTAGGGCATGTGGCAGGCGACATTCCCGTATGGATCGGCAGCGCGCAGTTTGACTATTGGCGCCATACCCAGGTCATGATCGACGTCGTGCCCGGTCGCGGCGCGGGCATGTCACTCGAAAGTCCGCAAGGTGTTCGTTTCATCGTCCGCTCCCGAGTTTTCACGGATGAGGAATATGCCGCGCTAGAGGCGGCAGGCGGCCCCGTCCGCGGATGCTGAACGTCGGACTGGTCACGCGTCGCCGGCAGGTTCATAAGACCGTATAACAAGGAGAAATCAGGGGGGGGAGATACCGATGACGTTGCTGGCTTCACGCATTGGCTTTGCAGCCAGTCACGCTGCGAGCCCTGTTGCCGCCATGGACGAGATCATGGAGCAGCTTGGCGAAGCGCCGCTGGCTGGCCTCATGCTGTTCTGCTCGCATCGGTTCGACCGGGATCCGCTGGCGCGGGCCATCAACCGGCGTAGCGAAGGCGTGTCGGTCATCGGTTGCACCAGTTCGGGGGAGTTGACCGATCGCGGCTATGACGAGGACAGCCTTTCCGCGATCGCTTTTCCAACAGACAGCTTTCACCTCGCCTCCCACTGTTTCCAGGATGTCGACATGTTCGATCCGGTCGCGGCGCGCGACGTCGTCCGCAGTCTGGTCGCCACAGCGACGCGCGACAGCCGGTCTCTTGGAGAGAAAATAAACCAGGTTGCCCTGTTCCTCATTGACGGGCTGTCGCATCGCGAAGAGTTGCTCACCATGACGATCCAGGACGCGCTGGGCGATATCCCTTTGATCGGTGGGTCATCGGGCGATGGCCTGGCATTTCGGGAAACATCCATATTTGAGGGGGGGCAATTCCACGCGCATGGAGCGGTCGTGGCGATCTTGTCCACGCCTCGGCCCCTGCACGTTTTCAAGGCGCAGCATTACCGGCCGGGCGCAGCCAAGATGGTTGTCACAGGCGCCATTCCGCAGGATCGGGTCGTAACCGAAATCAACGCAGAGCCTGCGGCCAGCGAGTATCTGCGCATCGCCGGCCATGCCGGCGAGGCACTGGGCGTCGAGTTCTTTGCCGCACACCCGCCGATGGTCCGCGCCGCTGGCGACTATCATGTCAGGTCCATCCAGAGCGCAAATGCCGATGGCAGCCTGACCTTTTACTGCGCGATCGACGAAGGCATCGTGCTGACCGTAGGAGAGCCGGTGGATCGCATCGCGGGCATGGATGCGCTTTTCACCGACATCGCCGATCAATTAGGCGAAGTCGATCGCATCATCGCCTTCGACTGCGTGCTCAACCGCATCGACGCAGAACAGCGCCAAATTTCCCGTGCCGTCTCGGAACTCTACCGTCGCCACAGCGTCATCGGGTTCAATACTTATGGCGAGCAATATCACGCCCTGCACGTCAACCAGACGTTCAGCGGTCTGGCCATCGGAAAATGACCGGGACGGCCGCCGAAATAGCAGACTTGGATGAGATAGACGTCACGGCCTTGCGTCTGGAAGTCGCCAAGCTGCGCAAGATCAATGCCGCATTGATCGACCGGGTCGAACGATCCAGCGATATGGCCGGCAATGCGTTCGCCATGTTCGAGACTGCGATTTCCCTAGAATCCATGGTGCGCGACCGCACCGTCCAGCTGGAAGACGCACTGGCGCGATTGGCAAGCGCGCATGCGGAACTAGCAGCGGCCCACGATAGCGCCGACGCAGCGCGCATGCGGTTGCGCGATGCCATCGATTCCATCAACGAAGGCTTTGTCCTCTTCGATGCCGACGACCGGCTACTGCTGTTTAACGAAGCCTATCTCGGCTTCTGGCCCGACATTGCCGATCAGCTGCGTGAAGGCATGCGGTTCGATGAAATCGCTCGGCTGGCGGCGGCACATCAGACTCCGCGGGAAGCTTTGATAGCGCCTGACCGCTGGGTTTCTGAACGCCTTGCCCGCCACAGCGTCACACAGGGCGGCCATGTTCAGGCCCTGGCCGACGGACGATGGGTGCAGGTCAACGAACTGCGGACCAGCGAGGGTGGAATTGTTGGCATCTACACCGATATCACCGAAGCAAAGGCCGAGGATGCACGCGAGCGCACGCGAGAACTGGCCGAGCGCAACATCATACTGCAGGCGACACTCGACAATTTGTCAGAAGGCGTTTGCCTGTTCGACGCGGACAGAAATGTCGCGGCTTGGAATGAGGCCCTGCAACGCCTTCTGCGCTTGCCGGAGGACTGGGCGCAGGACATGGGCACCCATGCGCAACTGGTGCACTGGTGCCGAACCGAGCGGCATCTGGCTGACGAAGGGTACCTGGACTGGCGAGATGGCATTGGCCGAAAGGTCGGCCAGGTTCGCGCAGGGGATCGCTGCTTTGAATTGCGCAGCACAATGTTGGAAGGCGGCGGACAGGTGATCGGTTTCACCGATGTCACCGATATGTTGCGCGCGCAGGCGTCCTTGAAGGAAACGGCTGAAACGCTGGAACGCCGGGTCACGGAACGGACGGGCGAACTAGAGGCAGAGGTAGCCGAGCGGCGACAGATCGAGGCGGAATTGATGGACGCCAAAATTGCGGCGGAAAAGGCCAATCTGTCGAAGACGCGCTTCTTGGCCGCAGCAAGTCATGACCTGCTCCAACCTTTGAACGCCGCGCGCCTGTTCGTGGCGGCCTTGGGCGACAGGCGGCTCGCCTTGCCTACCCGCGCTCTGGTCAGCCAGACATCCACTGCGCTCGATTCGGTGGAGGATTTGCTGGAGGCACTGCTGGAAATCAGCCGACTGGACGCTGGCGCCATCCAGGCAGAATTGTCGAACTTCCCCCTGGACCGTCTGCTGGACACGTTGCGGGTGGAATTTGCGCCGATGGCGCGGTCGGCAGGGCTGTCGCTCAGTATCGAGGGCGAGCAGGTCTGGGTGCGGTCTGATATCCGGCTGCTGCGGCGGATCCTGCAGAATTTTCTATCGAATGCCGTGCGGTACACGCAGAAAGGCGCTGTGCGGCTGCATTGCCACATGTTCGACGCGCTAGTCGAAATCAGCGTTACGGACACCGGCCCCGGCATCCCGCCCGACCAGCAGCAATTGATCTTCGAGGAGTTTCGGCGGTTCGACAATCGCCAGTCCGGCAAGGGTCTGGGTCTCGCCATCGTCCGGCGGGCGAGCGACATGCTGCGGCATCCGGTGACGTTGCGGTCTGTGGCTGGCGCCGGCTCCACCTTTTCGATCATGGTGCCGATCGGCGTGGAAAGCGCAGACGAACGGCAGCCACACGACGCTACGGGAAGGGATCGCACGATGCGCGGGCTGACCGCATTGGTGGTGGACAATGAACGCGCGATCCAGACCGGCATGAGCAGTCTGCTGGGTGGATGGGGATGCAGCGTCGTGACGGCCGGCAGCTTTGCCGAAGCATCGGGCCAGTTCGCGGCTGGGACGGCGCCTGACATCATCCTGGTGGACTATCATCTGGACAAAGGGGAAACCGGCGATGTCGTCATCGAGCAATTACGGGCGCGTTTTGGTCTTCGGGTGCCAGCGGTGATGATCTCGGCCGACCGCGGCGAAGCGCTGAAAGCCCAGCTGGACGCCGCCGACATTCCCCTGCTCAACAAGCCGGTGAAGCCCGCGCAATTGCGGGCGCTGTTGCGCACGATCCTGAAATAACGAGGCGTTGCGGCTCAATCGCCGCTAAAGCCCACACGGTTCGCCTTGATGACCGCCTGGGTACGGCTGAGCACGCCTAGTTTTTGCAGGATGGCCGAGACATGCGCCTTGATCGTGGTCATCGACACGCCGAGGTCATGGGCAATCTGCTTGTTGAGGCGGCCACGAACAAGATGGCCCAGAACAGTCTTCTGCTGCGGCGTCAGGCTATCGATGCGGCGGACGATATCATCCTCCTCCACCGAAGGGGGCGGCACTTCGCCCATGGTTTCGGGCAGATAAATTTCGCCAGCGACGATGCGTTGCAGCGCATCGACAATGCCGCTGCGCTTGAGCGATTTGGGGATGAACCCCGCCGCTCCGGCCGCCAAAGCGTCCTGCACGATGGCGCGGTCGAAAGCGCCCGAGACCATGACGACGGGGAGGATTGGAAAACGCTGCCGCAGCAGTTTCAACCCGTCGAGGCGGCGAACGTCGGGAATATTGAGATCCAGCAGGATGAGATCGAAATTGTCCTGCTTTTCCAGCAGCGCGACCGCTTCTGCCAAGCTCGCCGCCTCCAATATCTCGATATTGTCGAAACTGATCGCGATGACACTGCGCAGGCCATCGCGCACCAGTGGATGATCGTCGATGATCAGCACCCGTTCCATCATGGCGTCCCCGCCCATATACTGACCCATCCCCCGCCCCTGCATTTCATGATCCATGATGCCATGGGCGGAGGCAAGATGCATCGCGCGTGGCGGCAATGCCGGCATGTGCGGCGTATGATGTCCCCGGCCCATGACAATCATCAATCAATCTCCTTTCATTTCGGCTTATCGCGGCAGCTTGAACACCCAGAGCGCCCCGCCCTGGTTGATGTCCTTGAAGCTTTTGGCCACTTCGCCGCCCCACAGCGGGACCGCCCCACCCCAGCCAGACATGACGGCGACATATTGTTCGCCATCCTGTTCCCAGGTGACGGGCGATCCGACCACGCCAGATCCGGTCTGGAATTTCCAGAGTTCCTGCCCCGTCTTGGCGTCGAAAGCCTTGAGATAGCCCTCCGGCGTACCAGTGAAGACAAGGTTGCCGCCCGTCGTCAGCACGCCGCCCCACAAAGGCGCCTTATTCTTATATTCCCACATGATCTTGCCGGTCTTGGGATCCATCGCGCGCAACGCGCCGATATGGTCTTCGGCAATCGGCTTAATGGTGAAGCCCGCGCCCAGATAGGCCGCGCCCTTCTTATAGGCGATGGGTTCGTTCCAGATATCCATGCCCCAGTCATTGGATGGCACGTAGAACAGGCCCGTGTCCTGGCTATAGGCCATGGGCATCCAGTTCTTGCCCCCAAGGAAGGAGGGGGAGGCAAAGACCGGCTTCCCCTTCTCGGTCGTCGGCGCGCCGGGTCGGCCGGCTTCGATATAATTGGGCCGTCCGGTCTTAAGATTGATGCCGTCAGCCCAAGTCGTCTGCATGACGAATTTCGAGGCGCTGACCAATTTGCCGTTGGTGCGATCGAGCACGTAGAAATAGCCGTTGCGATCCGCCTTGGCGCCCAGCTTCATCGGCTTGCCATTGATCGTGGCGTCGAAGGGAATGAATTCGTTGACGCCGTCGAAATCCCAGCCGTCATGCGGCGTTGTCTGATAATGCCATTTGATGACGCCGGTGTCGGGATCGAGCGCGATGGTGGAGCTGGTATAGAGATTGTCGCCCGGGCGCAGATGGCTGTTCCAGGGCGCTGGATTGCCGGTCCCAAAAAAGAGCAGATTGGTTTCCGGGTCGTAGGTGCCGCCAAGCCAGGTTGCGCCACCGCCGGTCTTCCACAAGTCGCCCTGCCAGCTGGCGTTGGTCTTGCCGGTGATGCCGTTATCCTTGCCCCGCAACGTGCCCATATGGCCTTCGATCACGGGGCGGTGCCAGATCAGTTCGCCGGTGTTGACGTCGCGCGCCTCGACCGCGCCGACGACGCCGAATTCGCCGCCTGAATTGCCGGTGATGACCATGCCCTTGACGATGATCGGAGCGGCGGTCGCGCTATAGCCTTCCTTATAGTCGGCGATCTGCTTATTCCACACGACCTTTCCGGTTTCGCGGTTCAGCGCCACCACGCGCGCGTCGAGCGTGGCGAAGATGATCTTGTCGCCATAGATGGCCGCACCGCGATTGACGACGTCGCAGCAGGGCATGATCGCGTCCGGCAGTCGGGCATCATATTGCCATTTTTCCTCACCGGTGCGCGCGTCAAAGGCAAAGAGGCGCGAATAGCTGCCCGTCACATAGATGGTGCCGTCATAGACGATCGGCTGCGCCTCCTGACCGCGCTGTTTTTCACCGCCCAGCGAGGCGGCGAAGGCGGGCACAAGTTTTGCGACATTGCCCGCGTCAATATGCTTCAAAGGGCTGAACCGCTGCGCGCGCGGACCCATGCCATAGGTCAGCACGTCGCCGGGCGTTGCCGCGTCGTTCATGAGGTCAGCATCGGTCGGGCCAGTCCCCTGCGCCAGCAGCGGCGCCCCAGCCACGACCAATGCCAAGGCGGCGGCGCCGCCCAGCGAACGCAACATACGTCCCTTCATCATCATCCTCCCATTTCTGCGGCGCCGTGCGCCCCCATTGCGCCGAACAGCCTATGCCGGGCGGCGCAAGCGGCAATTGGACCTTCGGTCGGGAGGAAATGGACAGGAGCGAAGTTCATTCGCTTTGACCGCTTTTGGCCCCGAAGCGACCGCAACGCGCCCACGAAGCGACACGGAAGCGACACCTAAGCGACAGGTGGCGATAGCCACCAAAACCCGCCCAACCGAGCATGAAAAGGATCGAAGCGTGCCTCACCGACCAGGATAGATCAGAGAAAGTCCAACATTGGAAGCGGCAAGTGAGGGCCGCGATCAACCTGCGACAGGCTTCTGATAGGTAACGCCATGCGCGGCGAACAGGGCGGCCAGTTCGCCCGACATCCCCATGGCGGCCAGGATGTCCTCCACCGCGTCGCCCAGCGTGCGGCTGTTTTCCTTGACCGCCATGCCGATGTCCCAACCCGGCGAGGTGAAGGCGGGAAGCGGCATTTTGCGGCGAATGATGGCGGGATTTCCGCGGTCATGCAGCGCTGCTTCAATCTGGGCGCGGCTGGCGAGCACGCCGTCGGCGCTGCCATCGAGCATCGCGTCCACGGCGGCTGTGCCGCTTTTATGATGGACGACATCCCTGGACAGTACCCCGCCAAAGGCGCCGATCAGATAAAAATCGGGAATGCTGTCCAGTTCGGCGGCGAGCCGCCTGCCCTTCCATTGGACGGGCGGCGCATCACAGTCGATATCGCCATTGGCGCAGGCAAACTGGAACGTCTCACGATAATAAGGCGCGACAATCGCAACCTGATCATTGCGCGCGGCAAAGGCCCGGTCAAAAGGCACATGCAGCATGATGTCGGCCGGCATGAAGCCGAGCAGTCCGCCCTTCCAAACCGCATTGCGCAGGTCATCGTCGACGCTTTCATCCGCCGTAATCTGCGCCACGTCGGCGCGTACGCCCAGCTTTTGCGCCAAGGCGTTGGCAAGATCGACGTCGATGCCGGTCAGCCGGCCATTTTTTTCCCAGGACCAGGGACGGTTGTCACTATAGACGGCGACCCGAAGGACCCCTGTATCCCTGACCTTGCCAAGCGGCGCCGCGCCGATGCGTGAGGGCAGCAGGCCCAGTGTCGCGGCAGCGCCAGCGGCGCTGAGAAAGGCGCGGCGGCTGACCATGGGATCAGCCCTCGAACTTGGTTTCGAGCCAGGCGCGGATCGCCCAGCCGGTCTTTTGCCCCAGGACATCCCCAAATGGCGGCATATAGACTTTTCCGTCATGGCTTGAGCCGTGGCGATAGCGTTCGGCGAACCACTGGTCGCCCGACTCACCCTGCTCCAAATAGCGCAGGTCCGGGGCGATGCCGCCGCTTTCCGCGTCGAGCCCATGGCAGCGTGCGCAATTCTGGCCATAGGCGGACTGGCCGATTTCGATCGCCTTGGCGTTGCCGCTATAGGGATTTTTGTCCAGCCATTCCTCGCCAATGTCCGGCAGCGCGGAGGTGTCGACCGCCTGCGGCGTCACGTCGCCATGGGCCAGCAGCTGGCTGGCCGTCGTTCCGCCCAGCACGGCAAGCGCGCCCAGCAGCAAAATGCGTCCCGAAGTCATGAGCCTGTCCATCCTCACCCATCATGTCCTGTTCCATGCAAGTGTAGGGAAGCGGCGGAGCGCGCCCCATTGGCCTTTGGTACAATCCCGCCCGCCTGATGCTGCGCCTAGACCATTGGGACGTCGGACATTGAGGGAGAGGGCTGGCATGAAGAGACTGCTATGGGCCGCGATGGCGAGTGCGATGCCGGTCCCGGCGATCGCGGACACGCTCTATGTCTCCAATGAGCGGGGCGACAGCGTGAGCGTGATCGACGGCGCGACGCGCACGGTGCTGGCGACGTGGGATGTGGGCGGCCGGCCACGCGGCATCACCGTGTCGAAGGATGGACGATATGTCTATCTATGCGCCAGCTTGGATCATGCGGTGCAGGTGATTGATCGCGCCAGCGGCAAGCTGGTGGCCGAATTGCCGTCCGGTGAGGACCCCGAGCAATTTTTCCTGTCGCGCGATGGCGGCACCCTGTTCGTTGCCAATGAAAATGACGCCGCGCTGACCGCGATCGACCTTTCCTCGCGCACCGTCGCCTTTCAGGTGGCGGTCGGCGGCGAGCCGGAAGGCGTCGCGCAAAGCCCGGACGAACGATGGGTCGCGGTCACGTCCGAAGAGGATAATGTCGTCACCTGGATTGATCTTTCCACCCGGACGGCGGCAGGCGAAACCGCGACCGAGATGCGGCCGCGCCATGTCGAATTCACCGCCGATGGGCGCCAGCTTTGGATCGCGGCCGAGATCGGCGGCGTCGTCCAGATCGCGGACGTCGCCAGCCGGACGATCACGGACACGCTGCGGTTCGAGATAGAGGGCGTCGCGGCGCATCGCATCCTGCCCTGCGGCATCCGCTTCACGCCCGACGGCAGGACCGCGATCGTGGCGCTGGGCCGTGCCGATCATGTCGCGCTGGTCGATGTGGCG
>MDSZ01001515.1_pt1 | contig 13258 bp, 13 predicted proteins | sample 811201 | NCBI WGS metagenome assembly MDSZ01 (sample SAMN05326647, study PRJNA326480) | marine metagenome | isolation source: seawater | place: Indian Ocean: North | collected 2010
CAATTTTTGATAAAAATAAAAATAATTTATTTTTATCTCGAGACAGATTTGGTGAAAAACCACTATATTACTCAAAAAAAGAAAATAATTTTTATTTTGGATCTGAGATAAAATATTTACAGTCCTTAACAAATAATCAGTTCGAAATAAACGTCGATACAATAAAAAAATTTTTAGTTTATGGTTACAAATCGATTTATAAAACACATTCAAGTTATTATAAAAATATAAATCATCTTCAAAGCTCTTCAAAATTATTTTTTAAAGAAGATGGTGAAATTATTATAAAAAAATATTGGAAACCTAAGTCTGAAAAGTTAAATATCTCAATCCAAGACGCCATTGAAGGTTCTAAATTTTTTTTAGAAAATAGTTTGAAAAAAAGAATGAGGTCAGATGTACCCATTGCTTTTAATCTCTCAGGTGGAGTAGATTCATCAAGTCTTATAGCTATTGCAAAAAAGAAACTAAATATAGACATTAATAGTTATTCTATAATTGATGAAGATCCTAGATATAATGAAGAGAAAAATATTAATAAGAATATAAAAGAATTTTCCACAAATCACAAAAATATAAACCTTAAAAATAATTTCAATTTAGAGATATTGACTGATTTAATAAAATATCACGATCAACCCTTATGTACTATCAGCTATGCTGCTCATGCTATGCTCCAAGAACAAATCAGTAATGATGGTTATAAGGTTTCTATTTCAGGAACAGCTGCTGATGAGATTTATTCTGGTTACTACGACCATCATCTATATTATCTCCATTCTTTAGAGAAAAATAAAAATTATTCAAAATCATTAGAAAATTGGAAAAAATATATTAAAGATAATGTCAGAAATCCGTATTTAAAAGATCCATATTTATTCGAAAATGAGGGAGATACATTTAGAGATTATATTTACCTTAATTCAATAGTTTATAAATCATTTCTGAAAGATAAAAATTTTCAATTAAACCTAAAAGATGATAATTACAACTCTTTTTCAATCCTGCGCAATAGGATGCTAAATGAATTATTTAAAGAGACTGTTCCAATTATTCTTGAAAATGAAGATTTAAATGCAATGAAATATTCTGTTGAGAACAGAAGCCCTTTTTTGGATACTGAGTTAATAAATTTTATGAACTGTATTCCCTTTGAATATTTAATTCAAGATGGATATTCCAAATATATATTGAGAGAAACAACAAGAGACTGTTTAAATGATGATGTTAGATTAGATAGAACCAAAAAAGGTTTTAATTTATCAGTTGATAATTTTTTAAATTTAGATGAAAAAAATAATATTGATTTTTTATTATCTGAAAGCCCAATATATGAAATAGTAGATAAAAAATTATTTAATGAATATGTACGTAAAGAAGATTTTAAAAAAAATAGTGATAAAAAATTTATATTTAATTTTATTAATACAAAAATTTTTATGGAGACATGTTAATGAACTTTTGTAAGTTATGTATCCTGCCTAATACACGTCCAAATCTTTTTTTAGACTCCAAAGGATATTGTAATGCTTGTAAAGACCATAGAAATAAGAACATAATTGACTGGAAAGAAAGAAAAAAAGAATTTGAAAGAATTTTATCTAAAATCAAAAATAAAAAGCATGGCTATGATTGTGTTGTTCCAGTAAGCGGTGGTAAAGACAGCACTTGGCAAATTATAAAATGTTTAGAATATGGATGTAAGCCTCTAGCAGTAACTTGGAGAACACCTTCAAGAACGAGCATTGGACAAAAAAATTTAGATAATTTAATTAAATTAGGTGTCGACCACATTGACTATCAAATAAATCCACATGTTGAATCTAGATTCATGCTTGAGGCTTTCAAAAAATATGGATCAACAGCTATACCTATGCACATGGCAATTTTTAGCATACCTGTAAAAGTTGCTTTAAAATTCGATATACCACTTATTGTTTGGGGAGAAAATTCTGCCCAAGAATATGGAGGAATAAATAAAGAAATAAATAATTTTAGACTGAACAAAAATTGGTTTAAGAAGTATGGCGTAACAAACGGAACAGAAATAAAGGACTGGATATCAAAAAAACTGTCAAAAAAAGATCTGACTGCATATTATGGATTAGATTGGCAAGAACTAAGGAAAAAGAAAATTTACTCGATTTTTTTAGGTCATTTTTTTAAATGGGACACAAATAATAGTTTTCGTATCGCTAAGAAATACGGATTTAAAATAAATAACCAAAAACCAAAAACAGGAATTTATAAACATTCTGATATAGATTGTGATTTTATTTCGATACATCACTGGATGAAATGGTATAAATTCGGATTTACAAGGGCTATGGATAATCTCTCCATTGAAATTAGAGAAAAAAGAATAACAAGAGATAAATCTTTAAAAATTTTAAAAAAATTGAAAGACCAAAAACCTACAAGCGATATAAAAAAATTTTGCAATTTTGTTAATATAACTGAAGAAACATTTTTTAAATATGCTGAAAAACATAGAAATAAAAAAATTTGGCATAAAAAAAATAATAAATGGATATTAAACAATTTTGTTATCTAGTTAAAATATGAAAATTAAAAATATCAAACCCCCTAGAAAATTTTTAGTTGGTAAAAATAAGACAGAGATTTCTCATGTAGCCAATATTTTTCTCAATGACAATGAATTAATTACATTTTTTACAAATAAAAAAAATGAATATGACATAGTAAAAAAAGATTGGGGCTACTATGCGACACCGTCAATAAATAGTAGATTAAAGAATAATAATTTTAAAACAGCTTTAGTTATTAATGAAAAAAAACAAGTTTTTATTATGTTAATTGAAAAATCAAAAAAACAATTATTTACAAAATACTTAAAAAAAGAAAAAAATAAGGTTGTTTCCTGGCTAGACGATGAATATAAGATTTAAATCTTATGACAAAAATTTTAAATAAAAAAATATCCTGTTTTTGTAATTATAGAAAAAAAAACACTAAATTAAAATTTGAATATAAAAAAAAACCAAAAAATGAGACATCATTCAATTTGAATTATAAAAAATACTATAGATATTACTTAGAGTGTATTAATTGCGGTCATATTTTTGGCCAACATAAATATAATTTAGAAAATTTGTATTCTAATGATTATTTAAAGTCAACTTATGTAAACATTAATAAACTTAAAGAAAAATATACTAGTATTATGAAGTTACCAAAAAATCTCTCCGATAATAAAAATAGAGTTTCAAGAATAAACATGTTTGTAAAAAAAAATAACTTTAGAAATAAAAATTTATTAGATATTGGGGCTGGTATAGGAGTATTTGGTAAATCAATGTGTTCAAAAGGATGGGAAGTTTATGCTGCTGAAACTGATAAAATTTTAGTTAAATATCTAGATAACTTGGGCTTGAATTCTATACTTGTAAAAAAATCGAATAAAATAAATATTAATAAAAATTTTGATTTAATTGTTTTTAATAAAGTCTTAGAACATGTGGAAAAACCATTGTTATACCTAAAAAGTATAAAAAAGTTTCTCAGAAAAAATAGTTTGGTTTATATAGAGGTTCCTGATGTAAATGCTGCAATTTTAGGCAAATCTAGAGAGGAATTCTTTATCGAGCATCATCACATATTTAGCAATAATTCACTAAATGACATGCTAACTAAAGCGGGATTTAAAATTCTTTTAACTAAAAGTATAATAGAGCCATCGGGGAAGTTTACTTTATTTTCATTTTGTATGCAAAACTGATATATTCTTAAAAAATTTCATTTACTCAATTTTATGAAGAAAAGAATTTATTTACCTGTTGAAATAATTATTAGAGAACTCGACTCTAAATTACTTCTAGCTATTAATTTATTAATTAATTCAAAAAATGAATGGGAAGTAATAATAGGTAATTTTAAGAAAATGGGATCATATATAAATAAAAAAAATAAAATTCCATTTATTTGGTTAGATAAAGGTGTAGAGGCAAATCAAGATAAGTTAAAAAAGATAATTTATAATAATGGATTACCAATTTTACTTGATGAAGAGGGAGGTGTGTATACCAAAAAACATGAGAAATTTCCAAGAGGACTAAAGGTAAATTATGCTTTACCTTTTTATGAAAAAATTTTTTTTTGGGGAGAGGAAACTTATAATAAATGGATTAATATACATAAAAACCTTACCCCTGAAAAATTGGTTATCTCTGGAAATCCTAGGTTTGACTTAAGTAAAAAAAAATTTAAAGAATATTTTCAAAACTTAAATAAAGATGTTCCAAATTATAGGTACATACTTATTTCTACAGCTTTTGGAAATGGAAATCCTAATATACCCATTGATGATAATTATTTAAATTATTGGAATAAAGTTAATTCAGGCACTGTTAATTCAATTGACTTTGAAATCACTGATTATCAAAAAAGACTTTTTAATCCTTTTGTGAAAGGTATCAAAAAATTAGCTAGTGATTTTCCAAATGAGAAATTTGTTTTAAGACCTCACCCCTTTGAAAATATAAACTCATATAAAAATATCTTTGAAAATTTAGAAAATATAAAAGTAATTTACTCTGGAGCTATTCAAGAGTGGTTTCCAAATGCTAAATTCATAATACACAGCGGATGCACCACAGCAATTGAGGGATTTTATAATGAATTAACTACAATTTGCTATGCTCCAATTGAGGGTAATGGAAATGAGCAGTTTACTACATTTAAGATAAGCGAAGTTGTTAAAGACTATCAATCATTATTTAATTTAATTAAGAGAAAATTGAATAATGTTAATGATGATAAAGATATAAAAGAAAAGATTTCTTATATTAAATATTATATTCATAATTATGGTTCAAAAAATTCGTATGATGAAATTACTAATATTATTGATAAAATTTCTTTTATAAAAAAAGAGGTTAAATTAGGTTATCTTGAAAAAATAAAGTCTCATTTACCTAATATTATTTATAATTCTCTAAGTAAATTTAAATATAATTTAATTAAATCTAATAAAGAAAAACAGTATAAAAAAAAAATGGAATTATTGGATCAAAAAAAATTTCCAATTCTTTCTCTTTATGATCTGAATTTGAGAGTAAGTAAACTTTTGAGTCATTTCAACTACAATGAGTCTATTGATATATCTGAGATAAGCTCTAATATTTTTCTATTAAAAAAAAGAAATTAATGAAATCTATTCCTTTTGCCAAAAATAATATAAAGAAAAAAGATTTAAAATTAATAAATAAAGTAATATTAAGTGGTTGGTTATCACATGGAAAATATTCTAAAAAATTTGAAAATTTAATATGTAAATTTACAGGAGCTAAGTATGCAACTACAATTTCAAGTTGTACCGCAGGCCTGCATGTAGCTTGTCTATCTCTAAATATAAATAAAGGTGACGAAGTGATTGTCCCAGCTATGACACATACCGCCACTTCTCATGCTGTAGAATACACAGGAGCCAAAGCTGTATTTTCAGATATAGATTACATGACTGGCAATATTGATATTGAAAGTTTGAAAGAAAAGATAACAGAAAAAACTAAAGCAGTTATTGTTGTTCATATGGCTGGTCTTGCTTCAAATATGACTGAAATAAAAAAACTATGTAAAAAACATAATATAAAATTAATTGAGGATTGCGCTCATGGATTAGGCTCTCTTTATAAAAAAAAACATGTTGGAAATTTTGGTGATTGTGGTGTTTTTTCTTTTTACCCTACAAAACAAATCACAACGGGAGAGGGTGGTATGATAATTACTAATAAACTTGCCTTGTATAAAAAGATTTTAACATTAAAAGCATTTGGCATAAATAATCCACCACAATTAAGAAAAAAACCAGGAATTTATAATGTGAATTTCTTGGGTTTCAATTATAGAATGACTGAATTCCAAGCAGTTATGGGTTATCAACAGCTTATTAGATATAGAAAAGATTTGAATAAAAGAGTTTCAAATGCTGCTTTTTTATCAAAATTAATTTCTAAAGATAAAAATATACATTGTACTAATTTTGTAAAAGGAAATTCTTACTTTGTATTTCAGATTTACTTTAAAAATAATATGCTTAGGCAAGAGGCAATCAAAAAGTTACAAAAAAACAAGATAGGATTTTCAATTCACTATGCTACCCCAGTCCCTTTTTATAGATATTATGCCAATAAATATGGTTTAAAAAAATCAGATTTTCCAAATGCAATTAAATATTCAAAAAACACTTTATCTTTACCTATTAATAATAACATTTCAAAAATAGATTTAAAATACATATACAACTTATTATCAAATTAATGATTAATAATAATTGAAATTAATTTGATGAATATTTTTAATGAAAAAAAAATATTAGTTTTAAAAAAGAAAAAGCATTCTCAATATTATGAAGATATTTTAGAGGGAATTATTACTTATGGAAAACCAAATAAAGTTTTATATGTAGAATTTGATAGTAACTCTGATGTAGTTGAATTAAATAAAAAATTGAAAAGAAAAATAACAGAGTACAAAATTAATATTTTTTTGTGCTTTAGTTATTATTTTATTGATCCTACATTATTAAAACAAATTTATAAAAAATTAATATTAATTAGATTTGAAGGTGATGATATGACAATATTCGATCATTATTCAAAATGGTATGCACAATTTTTTGATATTAATATCACAACTAATTTATCTAGCCATAAAAAATATAAAAATTTAAATTACAACTCGATTTGTTATGCAATGCCATCGTTTTCAAAAAATTTAATAAAAATAAATTATCCTTCTCAATCTGGTATCTCTTTTGTGGGGCAATCTTTACCTATTGTCAGAAAAAATTATATAAATGCAATTTTCAATAATGGATTTAGTATAGATGTATTTGGAGAGGGTTCATCAAATGGTAAAATTTCTGAAGATGAAAAATTTAAAATATTTTCTAATTCAAAAATAAATTTATCTTTCTCTAGCGTGCTTCCCTTTTATTTAACAGATATTTTAGATAAAAATTCAGGTAACAATAAAAAGAAACAAACTGTTGGCCGTATTTTTGAAATAATTTCAGTTGGTGGATTTGTTTTAACTGAAGACTCAGACTCATTAAGACATTTTTTTAATCCCGGTGAACACTTAGATGTTTTTAAAAATAAAAAAGAACTAATAGAAAAGATACGATATTATTTAAAAAATGACAGTGTAAGAATAAGAATAGCAAAAAACGGCAAGAAATATTTTAATAAAAAATACAAGTATAATAAGTATTTTCCTGAATTGATTAGGTTAATAAGTTTAATTAAGATTAAAAAAAGATTATTGGATGATTATGAATGGCCAATATCTTTAAGAAACTTTAATACACAATTTATTAGATTTAAGAACTTATTAAATATTGAATACTTCACTTTTATGTGTAGGTATTCCAATATTCTATTTTATTTTAAAAGTAAGATTTTAAGATATTTTAAAAGTTAGTTATATGAAGAAAAAAAAAATATTAGTTTTAGGATCAAATGGTTTCATTGGACAAAATATATTACGTTTTTTAAATACAAAGAAATATGATTTATATGGATGCTATCTCAATAGAAAACCAAAAATTAATAACGTAATTTTTAAAAAAGCAAACCTTTTAAGAAAAAGCGAAGTAGAAAAAATTTTTAATAATATGGATATTGTAATAAATGCAGCCGCAATAACAACTGGTGCGAAAGATATAATTTCCAAACCTTTCATGCATGTTACTGATAATTCAATAATAAATGCTTTAGTGCTAAGAGTTGCATTTGAAAAAAAAGTAAAACATTTAATAATGCTGAGTTGTACAGTGATGTATAGATCCTCCAACAAGCCTATCAGTGAAAAAGATTATAAAGAAAATCAGAGACCTTATGATAAATATTTTGGTGGTGCTTGGATGAAAGTTTATATGGAAAAGACTGCAGAATTTTTTTCTAAATTAAGTAAATGTAAGTATACCATTATCAGACATTCCAATATTTATGGCCCTTACGATAATTATAATTTGAATACATCACATTTTATGGCAGCAACCATTAAAAAAGTAATAGACAGTAAAAATGTAATAAATGTTTGGGGAGATGGAACAGAAAAAAGAGATTTACTTTATGTAAATGATTTATGTGACTTCATTGATAAAGCAATTAAACGACAAAAGTTAAAATTTAGAATTTATAATGTTGGTTTGGGAAAAGCTTATAGTATTAAAAGTATCGTAAAAAAAACAATAAACTTATCAAAAAAAAATATAGTAATTAAATGGAATAAATCAGCACCAACTATTAAAACAAATATCTGTTTAAATTGTAATTTGGCAAAGAAAGAATTAGGTTGGTCACCTAATACGACGTTGACTGAGGGTATAAAAAATACTATTAGTTGGTATCAAAAATTTTTAAATAGATGAACAAAAAAGCATTAATTATAAGTAGTAATCTTGTTCAGGATCAAGAATTTGTATATCCGTTTTATAGATTGCTCGAAGAGGGTTTTGATGTTGATGTATGTTTAGTAGAAGGTGAAATGGTAAAAGGGATTTTAGGTATAAATATTCCTCCAAATAAAAATCACCCTATAATTAAAATTGAAGATTTAAATTACGATTATGACTTTCTGGTATTACCAGGTGGTGTCAAATCAATGGAAAAGGTTAGATTAGAAAAAAAAATTATAGATTTAATAAGAGTTTTTGACGAAAAAAAAATTGTTATAGCTTGTATTTGTAGTGCTGCACAACTGCTTATTTCAGCAAAGATCGTCAAAGATAGAAAAATTGCAGGCTATTATAGTATGAAAGATGATTTATTAAATGCTGGGGCTATTTATACCGATGAGCCAGCTGTTATAGATAATAACATTATTACAACAGCACACTACAAAGATTTAGGGCCATGGATGAAGGCATCTCTTCAAACTTATTACAATATTAATAATTAAACTAAAATTTTGGCAAAATTAACAAGATATATTGTTTCTAAGCCATGGGGAGAAGAATACCTTATATACAAAAATAAAAATTTAGCAGCTTGGTTATTGAAATTAAATCCTAGTATGAAAACATCATTTCATTGTCATCCAAAAAAGAAGACAGGATTTATACTTCTTTCAGGAAAAGTCGAGATAAAATTAGGTTTTTATGAAAAAAAAACACTTACAAAAGTAAGTAAAGTAATGATAAGGCCTGGTTTGTTTCATGAGACAAAAGCTATATCAAAAAAAGATGCCTATATAATAGAACTAGAGGTACCTAATATTAAAGAAGATATTGTTAGATATAAAGATATTTATGGAAGAGAAAATAAAGAAATAGAAGGTAAAAAATTTTATAAGCCTTTACCAAAAAAATCATTTCTTTTAAAAGAAAAAAAATTTAAGTTATCTAAATTTAAATTTGAAAATTTAAATTTTGAACTTAAAAGATATAAAAAACTTGATTCAAAAAATTTTAAAAATAAAAACAATATCCATGCTATTTTAGATGGAGGATTAGGTAGAAAAAAAAATAACTTAGTTTTATGTCCAGGAGACATAGTGAGATCTGATACTATTTTAAAGTTGTCACAGGCATTTCAACCATTAAGTGATATACTTATACTCACAATTTTAAATGAACGATAAGACATTCTTATTAAATAGTTTTAAAAAAGCTGCAATTTGTAGGCACTTTGAAATGAAGGTTTATGAATTAGTATCAGAGGGAAAAATTAAAATACCTGTTTATTTATCAGCTGGTCAAGAAAGCATATCTGCGTCTATATCAACCATTACAAATAACTTAAAGGTTAAACCAATGTTATTTGCTCAACATAGATGTCATTCTACATATCTTTCTTTTGGCGGAAGCATACCAAAACTTATAGATGAACTTCTTGGAAAAAAAACTGGATGTACATATGGAATGGGAGGATCGGCCTCAATACACTCACCTGAAATTAATATGTATGGTCATGACGGCCATATGGGAACACAAATGCCTATAGGAATTGGTGCTTGTTTTTCAACTAAAAAACCAACTATTGTTTTTTTAGGAGATGCTTCAGCAGAGGAGGATTATGTATTAGGAGCAATAGGTTGGGCTTCAACAAAAAAATTACCTATATTAATAATTATTGAAGATAATAATTTGTCAATTTTGACAGAGAAAAAAGTAAGAAGAAACTGGTCAATGAAAGATGTTGGTCTGGGATTTAAAATTAAAAGTTTTGATATCGACGACAATCCACTAGCCATAAAAAAATTTGATAAATTTTTTTTTAAAGAACCCTTACTTTTAAACATAAATACAAATAGATTATGGTGGCATTCAGGAGCCGGTATTGACTCAGATAAAATAGAAGACAGATATAATAAGACTTTATCTTTGCTAGGAAAACAAGGAAAAGAAATAGATCAGAATGCATACTTAAAAATAAATAAATTATGGAAAAAACACTTAGAGAAGTAATAAAAGAAACTATAAGACACCACTTATTAAAAGAGAATGGCCTAGCAATGGGCCAATGCCTAACAGCAGTTGGTTGGGTTGGTGGAACATTACCTGAACTTTATGAGGAGCATGGTATGATTGAGTTATCTATGGCCGATGTTGCTGGTGGAGGTATTGCAGTTGGAGCTGCGTTAATGCAAAAAAGACCTATATACGTTATTAGATATCAAGGTTTCAATTGGTACAATGCACCTATGATTGTAAACTATGCATGTAAATCAAAAGAAATATGGAAAATTCCATGTCCGATGCTTATAAGAGGAATTGCTATGGAAGGAGGCATAGGCCCAGTTGCAGGGTCTTCACATCATTCTCTTTATTACAGAATGCCAGGAATAAAAATAACCAGTCCTATGACACCAAATGAATATAAAAAAACATATAAATATTTTATGAAAAATAATGATGTTGTTTATGTCTCAGAACATAGAGCTAGTTATGATAATAGACAAGAACTTAAAGATATAATTGAAAAAAATTGTGATTTAGTAATTTTTGCTATTTCTATTACAAGGTTTGAAGCCTACAAAGCATACAAGATATTAAAAGAAAAAAATATTAGAATTAGTATTATAAATTTATTCTGGTTAAAACCGTTAAAAATTAAAAAATATTATATAGATTTATTGAAATCTTCGAAATTTGGGGGATTAGTTTTAGATGATGATTACCCTGATGGAATTGCTAAAAGTATATCAAATGATTTAAGTAATATCTCAGGAAAAAAAGTTAGAGCATTAGGTCTAAAAAATAAATCTGCAGGTTTTTACCAAAAAGTTGACAACTTACCACCAAATTCAAAAGAAATAGTCAAATCTGTCTTAAAAATTTTAACTCAAAAATGAATTTATTTAAAAATAAAAAAGTTCTAGTCACTGGAGGCACTGGCATGGTTGGACAACAACTAGTACCTAAATTAATTCAACTTGGTGCAAAAGTTTTTGTATCTTCATTGGATCATAAAAGCTTAGTCAACCAAGATATTGATGATTTTTATCAATTAGACTTATCTAATTTAGATAATTGCATAAAAATAATGGATGGTAAAAATATTGTTATAAATTTGCTAGGCGTGACAGGATCGCCATTGTTAAATGAAACCAAACCAGCGACATTCATGATGTCAAACTTATATTGTGCAATAAATCCTTTAATGGCCGCTCAAATTTCTGGAGTTGAAAATTATTTATATACAAGCACTTATGGTGTTTATGCTCCAAGTAAAATTATGACTGAAGAAGATGTTTGGAAAACATTTCCCTCTGATCATGACAAATATGCTGGGTGGGCTAAAAGAATCGGAGAGTTACAAGTTGAGGCTTACAAAAAAGAATACAATTTTAAAAGTATACATATAGTAAGACCCGCTAATATTTATGGGCCTTTTGCTAATTTTAATCCTGAAAGCTCTATGGTTGTTTCTTCACTTATAAAAAGAGTAGAAGATGGGGAAAATCCTATAAAGGTATGGGGAGATGGGTCTAGTATTCGTGATTTTATTTATTCATCTGACGTTGCTGATGCAATGATTGCTGTTATGGAAAAAAATATACAAAACCCGATTAATATTGGAAGCGGAGTCGGTGTAAGCATTAAAGAGTTAATTGAAACAATTATTTCTATAAAAAATGATAATTCATTAACTATAGACTATGATTTGTCTAAGCCCAAAGGTGACTTAATTAGGATCCTTGATACGAGTTATGCACAAAAAAATAATATTAAACCATCTGTTAGTTTGAGAGAGGGTTTATCTAAAACTATTGATTGGTATAAAAATAACAAAGACTCAATTGAAAAAAGATTTAATCATTTCAAGTAATTAAAATTTAGAATATTTTAAGACAAATATTTTCTTAAAATGTCAAATGATCTAATTTTATCTAAATTATAAATCTTATTTATTTTTTTGTTTGGAGCTAAAATACACTTAAAATGATATTTACCATATTTAAATTCTTTCTTTAATAATTTAGATATTTTTTCTAATTTAATAGAGTCATTTCTGTTGAAATTATAAATTCCATTAATTTTTTTTCTTAAAGATAAATTTATGAATTCTAACACCTCTGAATAATCAACAAATGTATAAAAACTTTTTTTTGATAGGGTAAGCGTGGGCTTTTTATTTTTTATAACTTTATTTACATTATTTTTCCTCATATCTTTACCAATTAAGGTACCAAGTCTTAATATCAAAGCATTTTTTTTTTGATAAAAAGACTCACACAGAATTTTAGAATTACAATACAAAGAATTTTTGTTTGAAATATTTAATTTCTCGTTCTCTTTTTTATTTGTTTTGTTTTCATAAACAATAAGAGAAGATATAAAAATAAATCTTTTTGCTTGCAAATTAGATAATACGTATGAATGATATATATTCTCTATATTCTTAAATTTGTCATCACCGCTATAGAAACCACAATGTATTATAAGATCCCACTTAATTTTATTATATAAATTTAAATTTACATTTCTTTTATATCTATGAGTTCCTATTTCATTAAAGATATATTTTCCTAAACCTGATTTTGTTCCTGATACTAATATTTTCATTAATTTAACTTAATTAACATTGAAAAATTTAACATTTAATTATAATTTTACTACAACATGAATCATAAAATTTTTAGATTTAACAAAAACACTACAAAAGAACAAAAAAATTTCTATAAAGAAAATGGATATATAGTTTTTAGAAATGTATTTTCATCTCTCGAAGCAAAAAAACTTGATAAATCAATATCTTATTTTGCTAATGAGGGATGGCATAATATTATG
>MDSZ01021495.1_pt1 | contig 13258 bp, 11 predicted proteins | sample 811201 | NCBI WGS metagenome assembly MDSZ01 (sample SAMN05326647, study PRJNA326480) | marine metagenome | isolation source: seawater | place: Indian Ocean: North | collected 2010
AACTGTAATTGGAACATCTGCACCTCAAGAAGAGAGAAATGCAGTCACACAAAGTGGATTTCCTTCATTATCACCTTTCAACACTGTTTACTCATTAGGGCCATACGATAACTCTGCATGGGAATCATCAACTAGCAGTAGCTATGGAACTTCTAGTGCTTCTCCAGAAGCACACGCATTTAGCGGAAAAGTTTTAAAAGTAGGAACTTCTGATGTTGAAAGAGGCCAATTATATGTACTGAGACAAGATGCATCCACAGCAGAAGAAGGCCATTGGTACAAGGCAATAGCATCAGTGGCAGCATCAGGATCTACAAACTTATTAGCAGTTGCATGCGGAACTGGTAAATCTTATGAAGTTGGAATGTTAATTGAGGGTGTCATCAGGCTAGAAGACAAAATGATGGAAGATGCACCAGAAATAGGAGCAGAAGTTTACGTTTCTGGAACAAAACTTGGTGGTTATGATATATCAGCAACTACAACATCTGCACATTTTGTCAGAATAATCGGAAATGTAATACAGAAAAACGCACAAAATAATACGGGTGGACATACACCATACAATGATTGCTTAATTTATTTTAATCCAGATAGAACATCTGTAACACTATCATAATATGCCAGATGTTTCAAAAATAGGAACTGTCAATACTGGTGATATTTCCAAGATAGGAACTGTGACTTATGACTCAGACACAATATCAAGTGTCTTAGGTGTCGATGTCCCTGATTCTGAAGGCGGTGGAGGCGATGATGGAGGAGGCGGAGGTTCTACAGTAGCAGTTGGTGAGTATGGAAATGTTCAAGGTGCTGCAGGCAACAAGCTATTTACAGGAAATCAAGGTACTAGTCAGTTACAGTACACAGTAGATTTATCAACATCAGACTATGCAAACGGATCTTTGACAAACGGAAATACAGGACATGTGTTTCTACGTTATGAATCAGGAAGCAGCTATAGGCAGGATCCTCAACTATATCAAATAGATTTTGATGACAGTGGATGGGTAACAGTAGGATCTTCATCCGGTGGAACTTGGGGATATGGTCAGTGGAAAACAACATATAGAACTACTAATCAATCATATAATCATAGCTCATCATGGTATACTGTAAATTCAGCAACAGGTCCAACAGGAAGATGGCACAGAGACACATACAGTACACCTTCAGGAAACACAGGTGTAAGTGTAAATTATCATATTTATTACGAAGGAAGTAACAATGGATATTATAAAGACGTCTACTTAAGATCACCAGAATTTACATTCTCTACAAATACAATTAAACTAAAAATGTATGGGTATGGAAGCAATATGGGAACAATGTATTTAGGAATATACGTAACAAGTTAAAATGCATAAATCAAGACTATCACACAAATCTTATCCTGAAGAATGCAATGATGGAACAGAATTATCTGCATCTATATGGCTGTGTGACTTATCAGCATATAAGATAATATCGACTGAGCCACATGATTCAGGATCACTTCTGCTTACACCATATAGTCACTCTATGGAAGCAACTAGCTCTTATACAGGAGAGCCCACAAGAGAAATAGGCACATTTATGACAGGATCTTTTTGTCCAGTGTGTAAAGCATGGTGGGATGGAACAAATACAGGGCCTGACAAATATTCATTGGAGCCACATTATGTACACGAATCATAAATGGGTAATTTTTAGCACATCAGAGACAGGCAGCATAGATGTAACACAGGTTACTGCACTACACAAATTTCCTGGATACAGAGAAATAACATCTTCAGGACAAGAATTTAATACTGATGTTTCAGGTTCTTATACATACGTAAAATATGAAGGCACAATGCCAAGTTCAGTAAGTAATTTGACAACAAAGTCTAAAGAGTATACACAATCAGAAATATTAAGTATCTTTTCTAGCAGTAGTGATTGGTGGTCTGAAGATTCTATTTTTAACGACAATGAATAAAAATTTAATTTTGAAAATTTAACTTAATATATATAACTGGTTATGAAAATTAATTATAAGGAAAACAAAAATGTCTGAAATTAAATTTACAGATGAAGAGCTAAAAAGCCTACAGGATATTCAGAATTCTTATCAAAATATACAGATGAGAATGGGTAATCTTAAGATGCAGCAGATACAGCACGAAAAAGCAGCTGATCAGCTAGAAAACTTAGAAGAGTCTCTATTAGATGAGCTAAGTAGTCTTCAAGATACTGAACAGCAACTTGCACAGAGCTTTAATGAAAAGTATGGGCAAGGTCAGCTAGATCCAAAGACAGGTATATTTACACCAGCTCCAAAGCAAGAAGAAGCTCCAAAACAAGACAAATAAAAACAACTGCATTTTCAATGGTTTAGTGTATATTTATTCCTGAATAAAAGTTTTTGTTCATGAACATAAAATAATCGGAGAACCATAATGGCAGAGAGAATTGTCTCACCGGGCGTATTTACTCGTGAAAAAGATCTCTCCTTCCTTCCGCAAGGAATCGCTGAAATTGGCGCAGCAATCGTCGGACCTACTAAAAAAGGTCCTGCTTTTGTTCCTACAATTGTACGTAATTTCAATGAATTCGCGGAAATGTTTGGAGGTCTAGATCAAGATCTATATGTCCCATTTACAGTACGCGAGTACTTACGCAGTGCTGGCTCTGTTACGATTGTTAGAGTTTTAGGTATTGGTGGATATTCTGCCAATATGCTCAGTATTGGTGCTTTAGTATCTTCATCAGTGGATGCAGACCAGATAGCAGTATTAGCTCCTAGTAATTTAAATGCAGACGCAACTTTAATAGGAACATCTATTACTGGATCTGTTAGCTCATTTACTATTGGTACTGGATCATTTTCATTTACAGCATCTCTAGACTCTACATCAGCAACATACATAGGTGATGTTTTTAGTTCTAATCCAATGTCAACAAAGGCACAGGGACAGGACTCACCATTTTACTTATACAAGTTGTTTAAGCCAGTAACAGCAATGGCAGGAGCTTCAAATGTAACAGGATCACTTAATTCTGTTAATTTAAAGCAAGACTACCAGAATGCTGTAACACCGTTTATCACATCACAAAAGATCAATAATGCAACAACGAATCTTTTCAAAGTTAATTTAAGATCACACGGTGAAGTTGATACACACGGAAAATACAAGATAGCGATAGCTAATGTAAAACAAGCAGGATCAATAGCAGGATCAGATTTTGGATCTTTTTCTCTACAAGTTAGAGAAATAGACCAGAGCTCTTTTAAAGAGACAGATGATGTTATTGTAGAGCAGTTTGATAATCTTAATTTAGATCCAACTTCTGCAAATTACTTTGTAAGAAAAATTGGTGATAGGTATGTTTCAATAGACTCAGACGGTAAATTAACCTATAATGGTGATTGGCCAAATATGTCGAAGTATATTTACATATCTAATTATGATGTAATTAAAGACGGCGCTCCTGCAGCATTAGTTCCTTTCGGTCACGGAAAAATCTTATCACCAATGCCAAATGTAGCAATTGGTCCTGATTCAGCTGCAAATGTTGCAACAGCATCTTATGTGACAGTTCAGCAAAATGCAACCAGTCTAGACTATGATGTAGCAGCATTTCACGGATTTGATTTCTCAAAAGCAATCAATAGAGAGTATTTGTCACCGCTTCCAGTAGGAGCAGTTGCAGGTGCTAACGTGACTATGAGTCTTAATGACTTCAAAGGACACCCATCTGCATCATCAGGTGATTTTGGTGGATCTGCAACTTTTGCAAATGCATCAACTAATCTTGCATTAGGAACTTCAAACGTAGCACAGCACAAATTCGTAATACCTCTACAAGGTGGATTCGATGGTGCTAACCCTGCTATTAAGAAGAAAACAGCTGGTGATATATCTGCAACAAACCAACAGGGTTTTGATTGTTCAGATGCTGCAGCTAGTGGATCTGTTGCCTATAAGAGGGCTATTAACGCGGTAAGCAATCAGGATGAATTTGACATTAACTTGTTAGCAACTCCTGGTTTGATTTATAACTTGCATCCTAACCCAATTAACCACGCAATGGATATGGTAAAAGATAGAGGAGATGCTTTCTTTATTTTTGATCCTGCTCAGTGGAATGATGGAATATCTGCAGCAACAAGTGCAGTATCTTCAGTAGATACAAACTATGCAGCTGCTTATTATCCTTGGGTGAAGGTACTTGATGATAGCGTTAATCTACCAACTTGGGTACCACCTTCAGTTGTAATTCCAGGTGTAATAGCACAGAACGATAGAATAGCACACGAATGGTTTGCACCAGCAGGTCTAAATCGTGGTGGATTATCTAACGTACTAGAGGCTAAGACACGACTAACACACGCTGAAAGAGACTTGTTATATGAAGACAGGGTCAATCCTATCGCTTCATTCCCAGGTCAAGGTGTTGTTGTTTTCGGACAGAAGACATTGCAAGCCAAGCCTTCAGCACTTGATAGAATCAATGTAAGAAGACTACTTATTAGGGTTAAGAAGTTCGTTGCAAGTTCTTCACGCTACTTATTGTTTGAAAACAATACAGTTGCTACTAGGAACAGGTTCCTGAACATCGTCAATCCTTACTTAGAGTCTGTACAATCTAATCAAGGTCTAACAGCTTTTAGAGTTGTTATGGATGATACTAACAATACACCAGACGTAATTGATCGTAATCAGCTAGTAGGACAAATTTTCCTACAACCTGCACGTTCGGTTGAGTTTATCGTATTGGACTTTATCGTACAACCTACAGGTGCTAGCTTCCCAAGCTAAGAGACACCTAATTAACTTAAAAGCCCGAAATAATACTTCGGGCTTTTTTGTTTTTATACTTATTTCTTGCTTTAATGATATTTATTATCGATAAAATTGTAACACAGGAGAAATAGAATGCCACAATTGATTGATCCGAACGATATAATGTTCACACAATTCGAACCGAAAGTTCAGAACCGGTTCATTATGTATATAGAAGGCATTCCTGCTTACACTATCAAGGCTGCCAGTCGTCCAAGTATCGAGTTTGAAGAAGTTGCACTTGATCATATAAACGTAAAGCGGTATGTTAAGGGTAAAGGGGAATGGCAAACACTTGATATAACAATGTACGATCCAATCGTTCCTTCAGCTTCACAGGCTGTTATGGAATGGGTTCGTTTATCTCACGAGTCAGTAACAGGCCGTGATGGATACTCAGATTTTTATAAGAAAAACGTTACTTTTAATTTACTAGGACCAGTAGGTGACGTCATTGAAGAATGGCAACTTGTTGGTGCTTATATCCAGTCTGCTTCTTTTGGAGATTTAGACTGGGCTACAAGTGATCCAGTAGAAATCACTTGTACTCTTAGATACGATTACGCAGTATTACAGTTCTAAGGACACTATATCAGACATCAGTTAATGAATGTGGCATTCTGTGTTGATGTGATAAATAGTTGTAGTTAAAAAATAGAAAAGGAGTTATAATGCCTAAAGAACAACCTAAGTTCCCAACTGAGGTAGTTGACCTGCCCAGCAAGGGACTTCTATATCCTAAAGGACATCCGTTGTCTAAAGGGACAATAGAAATGAAATATATGACAGCAAAAGAAGAAGATATACTTACTTCTCAAAACCTTATTAAGAAGGGCGTTGTTATTGACCAGCTATTAAAATCTCTAATAGTAACTAAAGTAGGATTAGATGAGCTATTAATAGGTGATAAAAATGCAGTAATGTTAGCAGCAAGGATATTGGGTTACGGTAAGACCTATGAAGTAGATACAACATGTCCTAGTTGCGGAGCAGTAGAGAAAGGATGTGAGTATGACTTGACTCTTTTCGAGCACAAACCTATTGATGAGTCTAAATTTAGTGGCAAAAATAGATTTGAATTTGAACTACCTAATTCTGGAAGAAAAATAGAGTTTAAGTTTATGACACATCAAGACGAGCAAGATGCTTCTCTTGAAGTTGAGAGAATGAAAAAGGCTATGGGAGGTAGAACTTCTGAAGTTACTACAAGGCTTAGAAAACAGATAATTTCTGTTGATGGTGAAGAGTCTCCAGAGTTTATTAATAATTTTATAAACAATGAATTCTTTGCTATGGACTCTAGAGCATACAGAGAGTATTATTCAGAACTACAGCCAGACATAGACTTTGGTACAGTATTCTCTTGTAATGCGTGTGGTGCAAATTCAGACGTTGACCTACCAATTGCAGTAAATTTCTTCTGGCCCTCCCGGTAACCCCTGAATACCGGCCCATAGTACATGAGGGCATATTTCAGCTTGTATACTTTTCAGAGGGAGGATTTAATTTTAGTGATGTATATGATATGCCTATCTATCTCCGTAAATTCTACATGAATCAGCTATCTGAACAGAAAAAGAAAGAGCAAGAAAGTATTAATAAGGCATCGCGAAAGAAGTAGCATAAAAGATATTTTCATCATATTTATCATTAAGAAAGTATTAACTGGAGGCTACTATGTCCAACAAGATCGACGAATCATTTCTAGATAGTTTTGCAAAAAATTTAGCTGTGTTTATAGCAGCTAGAGCAGCAGCAACAAATTCTGATAAAATAAAAAAAGCACTAGGAATAGATGACACTGAAGCATCTGCAAAAAAAGCACAAGATAAGCTAGCAAAACAGCTTAGAGCAAGGCTTGAAAAGTTACCACCCAAAGAAAGAGAACAAGTATTAAAATATAAAAATTTTATTCAGCAACGTAAAAAGCGCAAGTAGTAAATGGCACAAAATAGAGACCTTAAAACCAGAGCTCAGATACAGAGGGAGCTGCTCAAACTCACAAGAGAAGAGGAAGCGCTAAGAGCAAAAATTGCGAGGTATGAAAAAGAAGGTGTCGAAAATTTAGATGAAGAAAAGAAAGAATACGCTGAATTAAAAAAGAAATTAGAAGACTTCGGAAAGACTGCTAAAAAAGTAAATGACGGAAGAACAAAAGGTTTTAAAGCAGCAAGAAAAGCAGCAGAGGACTTTGGAAAGTCAATTTCAACAAAAGTTGTAGATGCCTTTAATGATCTAGACAAAGCATCACAAGATGTATTTGATCAGTCAGTAGACGAGTTTTCATCATTAGCTCAGGCAGCAGCTCAATTTGCAGACTCTACTGAAAAAGGAGCAGATAGAGCAGCACAGTTAGCTTCAGAAATAGCAGACTTACAAGTTGAAGTTATGCAAGCAGGTGCAGGTTTTAGAAACTTATCAGATGATCAAGCAGAAGCACTAAGTGAAAAAATTAAAGAGCTACAAGAAGATGCAGAACATATTTTTCAAGGAGCATTTGCAATCGGTGGTGATATGATAGAAAACATTTTCAATGGCATGAAAAAAGTTGAAGGTGAAAGTAAAGGAGTTATGCATGCTGCAAAAGGCTTTGCAGAACAGTTAGGGTTTAGTCTTGATGTAACAGAGTTGCTACAGGCTGCAATATTAGCTTTAGGCTCTGCAATACAAAGTGCTGCTCGACAAGCACAAAAATTCCAACAAGAGCTTGGTGTTAGTAATGCTATTGCAAGACAGCAAATATTCTCTTTTAAAAATATAGGTCTCTCTATATTAGGTCTAAATGATGACCTTTCAGAAGTTAATATTGCATTGGGCGCAGCAACTAATTCATTAAACGATGCAGTAGGTAATTCCAAAAATTTATCAAATAATTTAATGTTCATAGCAAGAGATACAGGAGCATCTGAAACATCACTAGCAGCAGTAAACAATTTAATGCAAAATATAGCAGGTGTAACTGCAGAGCAAGCATCTCAATTACAGCTAGGTCTAGTAGCTATGGCAGAAACAGCAAATGTAATTCCTGGTCAAGTATTGGAAGACATGGCAACAAATGCTGAGACACTAGCAAAATTTTCAGATGGGACTGCTACTGGTATGGCAAGAGCAGCAATACAAGCACAAAAATTAGGACTTAATTTAGCTAAGGCTGGTCAAATTGCAGACAGTCTTTTAAGTTTAGAATCGTCAATTGCAAGTGAATTTGAAGCATCAGTTCTTATTGGAAGAGAATTAAACTTTGATAGAGCAAGAAATCTAGCACTAAACAATGATATTGAAGGTGCAATGAAAGAAATAGTTGATCAGCTAGGAAGTGAAGAAGAATTTTTAAGACTAAATGCAATACAGAGACAAGCACTTGCAGACTCTATTGGTGTTGGTGTAGAAGACTTAGCTGAAATGATGAAGAGAGGCGGCGAAGGTGCAACTGAAATAGATATGGGCCTAAAGCTACAAAAGCAAGCAAACAAAACATTAAAAGATATATTACTACAGATCGGACCAGGTATGGTAGAAACAATTGTAGGTACTGCAATGAAAGCTATAAGTTTCTTATTTGGACTTAAGATACTGGATAATTTCTTAGGACCTGGTTCATTTGCAGGAAAAATGTTACAGGGGATAGCTAAATTTACAAAGCCAATTGGAGCATTTCTCGGTAAATTTGCTGGATTTTTAGCACCACTTATAGATATTGCTAGGTTTGTTTTTGGTGATAGAGAAGGCAGAGAAAGTGCTTCTGCAAGCATAGGATTCGGAGCAGCAGGTGCAGGAATTGGTGCAATCTTCGGAGGGCCAGTTGGTGCTGCAATAGGATACGGAATAGGAAGCTTAGTAGGATTTTTAGTTAATGAAATATTTCCACAAGTTGGTGCAATGGTCGCAAAAGGAATTAACAGTGCAATAGATGCAGCAAAAAATGTTTACAATGCAGCAATATCTTTTACATCTAATACAATAGATGCAACTATGACAAAAGTACAAGAAATAAAAACGAAAATATCAGGATTCTTTACAAATGTTAAAGATGCTACAATGACAGGTGCAACAAATCTTAAAGCAAAAGCAGGAGACATTCTAGTCACAGTAACAGAATCATTTACTAAAGTAAAAGATACTGTTATAGAAGGAATCACTAATGTTTTTAATAAGATGATAGCAGCAGCAAAAGAACAAATTAATAATCTAACAAGTTTTCTTGGATTTAAATTGTTTGATGAAGAAGAGCCGGCAGTGTCTGGAGGTGTATCACAAGACTTTATAATGAGACCAGGACAGGGAATCCAAAGATTTTCAGGAGGTGACACAGTAGCAGGTGTAAAAGATCCGGCAATGTTTGCTGCACTAGCAGGCAATAGAGGAATGAGTGAGACTGGAACAAAGCAAGTTGCATTATTACAGGCACTCGTAAATAATTCTAATGCACAAATGTCAGAAATCATAAGGACAAACAAAGAAATAACAGCAGCAGTTAATAATATAGGTAGATCTACCGGAGCTTAATATGGGTTTAAAGGACTTTGATTCATCAAAATTAAGAAATTTTAGATACGATTCTATAGGCGCTGAATCTGACACAGCTCAGAGTTTTGAAGATGGCCACTCAGGCACAACAGTAACTGGTGCAAGAGACAAAATATTAGAACAGTTTTTAAACCCTGGAGACCCGATAACTGTAAACACAGCTGCATCAGCTTTTGATGATACAAACCCACCAACTCCACAATCTTATACAATATCACATGCAGGTGGTGAAGCAACAATAACAGGCTTAAAAGGCTCTATTGCATTTGATGGATTAGATGATTTAAAGTCAAAAAGTATTTTAGTATCTACATGGGCAGATTCTGTAGACAATCAAGATCTTTTTAGTTATATGAGAAGGCCTCAATTAGAAGGTTATCCCGGACTTGATGATAGTCTGGCAAACTCGTATTACTTTGGACAAGAATCTGCAGAAGATGTTCCTTTTCGACCAGTAGGTCAAAATCCTCTAATAGGCTATACTGTTCAGTTGCAAAGAGGCGGAAGTAATGCAGATAGAGCTGCTGATAGGCACTTAGAATTAGTAAAGAATTCAGGCGATATGTATGACAGGTTTATAAATAAAAGAACTGAAAGGCAAGCACTATATCATGTAATGCAAGGTGCTGATGATCCGAGTCAATTTTCTTTTAATGTATCAGATGCAGAATTTGGAACATTTGATCCTATAGGTTTGCAAGCAGGATTCTATCCGGGTGTTAGGGGAGTATCTATAGGAAGTGCAATATTTGGCAAGCCCTCTTATCTAAAAAATGTACCTAGAATAGATAATTCTTCATACAGGACAGAAAATATAACAGACATAGGATTTACAGCAGCATTTGGCTTTGATGAATTTATGCCTTCTGCTGACTCTAAAATGCTTCACTTATACAAAAATTTTATACTGACTGATCCTACAGAAGAAGGTGAAGGAGGATTCTTAGCAAATGCATTTGCTTATTTTCAAAATGCTGCAAATGATTTCTTAAATCCTATAGTACCCTCTATAAATGTTGTAAAATCAATCCCATATACAACATCAACTACTTTTTGGAATGGGGGAGACATCACAACATTTGAAATGGAAGATAGAAGAAAATATGTAAAAGATGCTTTTAATGAACAGTTACAGACAGGTGATCTGACAGACGGACTCTTAAGAGACTTTGCAATACCTGGTAGTCAGGGAGATTTTTATTTTGACTCTAAATTTAAAACAACAGACTTACAGTATAATCGATTAGAAGATAAATTAGCTCCACATCCTAAAGGAAACTTAAGACAAAAATTTGAAGCCTTTGATGATGAAGAACGGGTTGATCAATTTTTTCATGATCCAACAAAACTAATATTAGACAGGTCTATAGAGGGTGAAAATTATGTACAGAAATATTATAAAGAGAATTCACAAGGCTTAGCACATAGATATAGCACGCTTGGCTATCAACAGCTCGATGTGATGAATAGGTATGAAGACTCTCTTCTCACACCAAAAGAGCTAAATAGCAAACAGTGGAAAATTAATTTAAAAGGATCAGGAATTCTTGAACATATAGAAGATATTCCAGAAGGAGAAAATGTTCCGGCATTACCAACAGGAGGCGCAAGACTAGAAGGAAGAAATAAAGTTTATGCATTAGGAAGGCAAGGCTTAAGAGCAGACTTTATAGAAGAAAAAGATGGAGTGTTTGGTAATGCACTTGTTTTTCATGACGGAGAAAAATTATTATATGAAGGTGTTGACAAAGTAAATGCACAAAAAGTTACGAAGAGAGTTGGTGATAATGAAGGTGGTGCTAAAACAATTGGATTAAAGTCAAATGATTTTATACCATTGAATTTTTATGACATTCATAATGAAACTGACATACCTTTTAGGGCAAGCTTCGATGGAGACATTGAAGACTCAATACAACCTACTTGGAGTCCTTCATCATTTGTAGGTAGACCAGTTTCAGCATATACTTATCAAGGAACTGAGAGAGCACTATCATTTAGCTTTGTAGTTTATCCAAAGACAAAACAAGAATTTCCTGCACTACTAGAAAAAGTAAACTATCTTGTAGGGTTATGTTATCCAAACTTAGATTCGTTTTATAGAATGTCCGGACCAATGATAAGGTTAACAGTAGGAGATATTATTTATGATCAAATGGGATTTCTTACAGAATGCTCTGTAACATTTCCACAAGACAGCACATGGGAAACAGACTCAGGTCTAATGTTTACAAAGCGAATAAATGTGTCTGTTGGATTCCAGTATATTGGTGACAACCTACCACTAAATAGAGGTGCACATTATAACTTAAAATGGTTAAATAATAACGGAACAGGTCAAACTTATTCAGACTTAAAAAATACTGATGGTGCACAAGCAGGTGCTTTAAGAAACGAAGCAAACCCAATAGGTGCCTTCTTAGATCGCGAGTCAGTAATATAATAAGAGAGCAGTATGTTTAACAGATATAAAGACGCAAAAATAAAAGTATCAGAAAATAAAGACAGGTATTTTAAGCCAACACTATATCCTGCAATACCAGAAAGAGACACAGATGTTATTCATAATGTTGTGCAGGGCGAAAGACTTGATCTGTTAGCTCACAAATATTATGGTGATGTAAATTATTGGTGGATAATAAGCAAGGCAAATGGATTAGACCCTTCAGACATAGGACTAAAATCATCAACACAGTTAAGAATACCCACAGATGTAGGAGAAGTTTTAAGAGCATTTAATTCTGAAAACTTAAAATAATATGGCAGGTTTTAGGCATAATATACACCCGAATATTAAGCAAGGTTTGGATGCACGTGTAAAAGCAATGTCCGAGTATGCAGGACAAGAATTAAGATCATCACTTCTAGCAGAGTCTCAAGCTAATGAAGATTTTGTATTGACAAAAGAAGGCCAAGTTTCTAAAAATTGTTACATAAGAATGATCTCACCAGGAACAAGAAAGACAAATATCATATATGGAATGTTTAATATCGATGATGCAAGAATCACAGGAGAATCTCCTGGCGCAGACGGAGAAGATTTTTTCCAATCATTAGACAGTAGAGTTAAAGGAGCTTCAGAGACATTTTACGATACAGTTCCAGAAAAAGGACATGAGCATCCACATCAGCAGCAAATTGCAGTTCCTGGTGTAAAGCCTGTTGCAGGAATAAATGAAGTCACTGTTGAATACACAGGGTACGGAGGTGCTGTTAGAAAAGCAACTGTTAACTGGTCATGCTTTACATTAGAACAATTAGAAATGTATCAAAAAGGTTCATTCTTATCTTCAGGACAAAATGTAATTTTAGACTTTGGATGGGTAAGGTCACAAAAGCCTTCGGGTAGAGCGGGAGATATTCCAAAGTTTTTACTAGGTGAAGGGCAACATGCAAAAATAAATCAAGACTTATTTAAAGACACAATAGAAATAGTAAATGGTGTAGAAAGAAAAACTGTAGATGCTCAGTGGGATAAATTAGAAATAGAATATTTTGGAGACTGGTCAGGAATCATAGGACCGATTACAAAATTTACTTGGTCACAAAGAGCAGATGGAGGATTCGATTGTGTCACAGAAATAATATCTAGAGGATCTAATATCTTCGACAAATCACTGACAGCACTTCAAACGACACCTGCTGAATTGAAAACTTATCCTGCAAAAACACCAACATTTGAAGAATTTGCTGATGAGCTTATAGCTGATGCAATGACATTTGGTCCTAAAGAACAAGATGTGACGCCAGGTGAAGGAATAACAAGAAAATTTACAAAAGAATTTAGTCTTCCAGATAGAATAGCATCTCTAGATTTAGAGATAATAATGAAATATTTTAAAGATCATCTTGATGGCAAGGATGATAGTTTAGAGCTGAGAAAAGGTGTAAATGTTGCAGTATCTCCTGACGCAAATGTTTTA
>MDSZ01261578.1_pt1 | contig 13257 bp, 10 predicted proteins | sample 811201 | NCBI WGS metagenome assembly MDSZ01 (sample SAMN05326647, study PRJNA326480) | marine metagenome | isolation source: seawater | place: Indian Ocean: North | collected 2010
CAAAGGAAGGTGAGAGATACTTTGCGTTATTGCAAGTGAATAAAATTAATTTTGGAGAACCTCAAAATACACGTCATAAAATAGCTTTCGATAACTTGACACCTCTTTACCCAAACAAACAACTGGTTATGGAAGTTGAAAGTACCAAAATCGAAAAAAAACCAGATTTAACCCCTAGATTAATTGATTTAGTCAGCCCAATTGGCAAAGGTCAAAGGTCTCTGATTATATCACCCCCGAAGGCAGGAAAGACCATGATATTACAAAGTATTGCAAATTCAATAACTGCCAACCATCCAGAGTGTTATCTTATGGTCCTTTTAATAGATGAAAGGCCTGAAGAAGTTACAGACATGCAAAGGACTGTAAAGGGAGAAGTTATAAGTTCCACATTTGATGAACCTGCTCAGCGTCATGTCGCTGTTGCAGAAATGGTAATAGAAAAAGCCAAAAGATTGACAGAACATAAAAAAGATGTCGTAATTTTACTCGACTCTATTACTAGACTAGGAAGAGCATATAATGCGGTTGTGCCAAGCTCTGGTAAGGTTTTAACTGGAGGTGTTGATGCCAATGCGTTACAACGACCAAAAAGATTTTTTGGTGCAGCAAGAAATATTGAAGAAGGAGGATCTCTGACGATTATTGCGACTGCTTTAATAGATACTGGAAGCAGAATGGATGAGGTAATCTTTGAAGAATTTAAAGGAACAGGAAATAGTGAAACTATTTTAGATAGAAAAATTTCAGAAAAACGTATTTTTCCAGCTATGGACATTACTAAATCAGGTACTCGAAGAGAGGAACTACTGTTCAGTAAAAATGACCTTCAAAAAATGAATGTTTTAAGAAGAATTATAGCACCTATGGGTTCAATGGATGCAATAGATTTTATAAACTCCAAACTTAAAAATACCAAGAATAATGCAGAGTTTTTTAATTCAATGAATAAACCTGTTTAATTTCTTTTTTGAAAAATAAGTATTTAAATATTAATATTTTCTGATGAATTTATTAAAAGAAATTGAGAAAGTTCATAATAATATACAAGCTAAAAATTACGAAATAGCTATAGAGAAATGTAATAAATTAATAAAAAAATTTCCTAATAACTCATACTTATACAATCTAGGAGGTATTGCATTACAACAGTTTAAAAATATTAAACTTTCAGTGAACTACTTTCAAAAAGCTATTGATATAGATCCAAAAAATATCCCAGCGAAAAATAATTTAGCAAATTCTTTAAAAGTCTTGGGTAAACTCGATATTGCTGAAAAATTATATAAAGAAATTATAAGTATTAACCCCAAATATACGAAGGCCTTAAACAATTATGCAAACTTAAAGCAACAATTTAATGACTATCACAGCGCAATAAGTTTATATGAAAAAGCTTTAAAGATAGAGGAAAATAATACAAATATTTTATTAAGTTTAGCAAGTTCATATCAAGGTATTGGAAAATTTAAAGAAGCCTTAAAAACAATAAATAAACTTATAGATCAAAATGTAGAAGCGATGTCAGCTCATAAGCTTAAAAGTAGTATTATAAACTATAACGAAGATGAAGGCCATTTATCACAAATGTTAAATTTATCAAAAAATAATCATCTTTCAACAAGTCAAAAAATTGATTTGTTTTTTGCTATTGGAAAAGCTTATGAAGACAGAAAGGATTTTGATAATTCTTTTAAATTTTTGGAAAAAGCAAATTATTTAAAAAAAAAATCTTTGGATTTCAAAATTTCTGATCAAAAAAGACTTTTTAAAAATATAAAAGAAACCTTTAAAGATATTAACTTTTCAGAAAACATTAACCACAATAGTGACAAAAAGATAATATTTATATGCGGAATGCCACGATCGGGCACAACTCTTGTAGAGCAAATAATAGCATCACATAAAGATGTAACAGGTGCCGGTGAACTTATATATTTACAAAAATCTATAGAAAATAATTTTATGAAAGATAATAATTTAGTAAAAAAAATATTAGAGGAGGATATTTTTTCTGAAAGGAGTAAAATTAGTGACGATTACTTTTCTTTATTAAATCTACACAATTTTAAAACTAAATTCGTATCCGACAAAGCACCTCAAAATTTTAGATGGTTAGGTTTTATTAAAATTTTCTTTCCAAACTCAAAAATAATTCATTGCACTAGAAATCCTAAAGATACATGTTTGTCTCTCTATAAAAATAGCTTCGCATCTTCTGATATGAATTGGTGTTACGCACAGGAAGATATAGCGGAATATTATAATCTCTATAAGGACCTTATGAATTTTTGGCAAAAAAAAATAAGCTCAGATATTCATGAGGTTAGTTATGAATCTTTAATTAAGTCTAAAGATCATGAAATAAATAATTTATTAAAATTTTGCGACTTAGATATAGATGAAGCTTGTTTTAATCATCATAAAAGCTTTAAAACACCAATAAAAACTGTGAGCGTTACACAAGCAAGAAGACCAGTATACTCCTCGTCTATAAATAAAAATGAATTTTATGAAAATAATTTAAAGGTTATGTTTAGTTTGCTAAATTAAGTATAATTAAATATGACAATTTATGCATTATCAAGTGGATCTGGTATATCTGGTTTAGCAGTAATAAGAATTTCTGGTAAACAATGTATGAACATACTAAAATTAATGGTGCCAGGAACTATCCCTCCCCCGAGAACATCAATTTTAAAAAAAATCAATAAAATCAAAACAAATGAGACTATTGATACTGGTCTTGTTATTTGGTTTCCTGCCCCTAACAGCTATACAGGAGAAGATGTTTTGGAATTCCATGTTCATGGAAGTCTTGCAGTTATAAATGAAATTCAAAACTCATTATCTCAAATAGAAAATTGTAGGTTAGCAGATCCCGGGGAATTCACAAAAATAGCATTTCAAAATGGAAAAATTAACTTACTCCAAGCAGAAAGCATTGGTGATTTGATTGCTGCAGAAACAGAAATACAAAGACGGCAAGCATTAGATATTATGTCTGGATATCACGGAAAAAAATATGAAAGCTGGAGAAGTAAATTATTAAAAATTTTGGCCAATGTTGAGGCAAAAATAGATTTTCCTGAAGATGATCTTCCACAAGGGATAATTGACGAAATTCAATCAATTTGCAATCAGGTTAAAGAGGAAATAAAAAAAACACTGAATGATCAAAAGGTAGGAGAGAGAATAAGAGAGGGTTTTAAAATTGCCATTTTGGGACCAGCCAATGCAGGAAAATCCTCTCTACTAAATTACTTCTCCAAAAGAGAAGTCGCTATAGTTTCTGAAATAGCAGGGACTACAAGAGATGTAATAGAAATACACCTTAACATAAACGGATATCCAGTTATCATGTCAGATACAGCCGGTATAAGGGATGCGAAAGATGAAATAGAAAGAAGAGGAATTAAATTAGCATTAAAAAAAGCAGAAGATGCTGATTTAAATATAGTAGTTATCGAGCCGAAAAATGGCTATTTTACTGGTGTTTTAAAAGGTTTGGTAAATTCGGATAAAACAATATTAATTGTAAATAAATCTGATTTAGGTGTAGAGAGTATAGAAAAAGAGTTAATAAATTTTAACCCTATTTATATTTCAGTAACAAAAGAAATTAATTTAGATCGATTGATCTTTGAAATAAGAAATAGATTAAAAAATAAATTTATATCATCAGAAAATACAATTATTACCAGGGAGAGGCACAGACAACACTTAGTCAATTGTGTAAAGCATTTAGAAGATTTTGAAACAAAAAATAATTTAGATGACTTTGATAAATCAGCAGAAGACCTCAGATTAGCAACAAGGCAATTAGGGATGATAGTAGGAAAAATAGACGTAGAAGAGATATTAGGATCTATTTTTAATGATTTTTGTATTGGTAAATAAGCCCAGATTTTAAAGGGTTTTTACATAATTTTAAGTGTTCTCTTGTAAATTTCATTTTCAATAATAAATTAAAACTATGAAAAATGATTTATCATTTGATGTAGTCGTTATTGGAGGAGGACATGCTGGATGTGAGGCAGCAGCAGCATCAGCTAGACTTGGAGTAAACACTGCTCTTTTTACACATAACATAAATACTATTGGTGAAATGTCTTGTAATCCTGCCATAGGAGGACTAGGAAAAGGACATTTAGTAAGAGAAATAGATGCACTAGATGGTGTCATGGGAGATATTGCAGATAAGTCTGGTATCCAATTTAGATTATTAAATAGAAGTAGGGGACCAGCAGTTAGAGGCCCAAGAACTCAGAGTGACAGATCACTATACAAAAAATACATGCAAGAAAAACTGGTAAACTATTGTAATTTAAGCATATTTTCAGACCCTGTAATAAGGTTCAATTTCGATAAAGATAGTATAAATGGGTTTATTACTAAAACAGGAAAGATAATTAAATCTAATAAAATTATTTTAACGACTGGCACTTTTTTAAATGGTCTCATACATATTGGTGAGGAAAGAACACCAGCGGGCAGGTTTAATGAAAAACCTTCAACAGGTTTAAGTGAACAATTAGAAAAATTTGATTTTAAAATTGGTAGATTAAAAACAGGTACACCTCCGAGGCTAGATGGACGTACAATAAATTTTGAAATTCTAGAAGAGCAGCATGCTGATAGCGATCCTTATTTTTTTTCATTTCTTACAAAGAAAAATTTAAATAAACAAATTTCATGTAGGATGACTTACACAAATCCTGAAGTGCATAAAATTATTTCTAAGAATTTAAAAAGAAGTGCAATGTATTCTGGTAGCATAAAGGGAGTCGGGCCAAGATATTGTCCTTCAATAGAGGATAAGATAAAAAAATTTTCTGATAAGCAAAGACACCAAATATTTCTTGAGCCTGAGGGGTTAAATGATCATACAGTCTATCCAAATGGAATTTCTACTTCATTGCCATTTGACATACAAGCGGAAATATGCAGTAAAATCAATGGTTTAGAAAACGTTAAAATTTTACGTCCTGGATATGCAATTGAGTATGATTATGTTGATCCTAGAGAGCTCTTTTTAACTCTTGAAACAAAAAAAATTAAAAATCTATATTTAGCTGGGCAAATTAATGGAACAACTGGCTACGAGGAAGCCGCTGCTCAAGGCCTTATTGCAGGAGCAAATGCAGCTTTATCCGTATTAAATAAAGCACCATTCATTCTAGATAGATCTGAAGCTTATATAGGTGTTATGATTGACGATCTTGTAACAAAGGGAGTTTCAGAGCCATACAGAATGTTTACTTCCAGAGCAGAATACAGACTAACTCTGAGATCAGATAATGCTGATATAAGATTAACAAAAAAAGGTATTGACTTAGGTCTTGTTTTAAAAAAAAGAGAGGAAAGATTTATTGAAAAATATAATCAACTTTCTAGTATTCAATCTAAAATGGATAAACTTAAGATCACACCCTCAAAAATTGAAAAATTTGGTGTTAATATAGCTAAAGATGGAGTAAGTCGATCCGCTACACAAGTTTTAGGACAGAAATCAGTTAATATGAACAAAATACGAGAAATATGGCCTCAGATTAAGTATTTTTCACGTGAAATTGACGAACAATTGGAGATAAATTCTCATTATAAAGGCTATTTAAAAAAGCAAAAAGCAGATATTTTAGCTTTCAAAAGAGATGAAAGCTTAGAAATTCCAAATAATATTAATTATGACAATTTTTCTGGACTTTCTAATGAGGTTAAAACTAAATTTAAAAAAATAAGGCCAAAAACTATGGGCCAAGCGCTAAGAATCGACGGTATTACACCAGCTGCTGTATATATTTTGTTGTCTCATCTCAAAAGAAAGTCTATTAAGCATATAGCTTGATTGATTCGAATATTTTAAAAATTAGTAAAACCTTTTTAACAGATGTTTCACGTGAAACATTAAGTGACCTTGAGCAATTTTCTAAAGAAATTTTAAATCGAAATAAAAGCATCAATTTAATTAGCAAAAACACAGAAAAACAAATAAAATCAAGGCATATTAATGATAGTGCACAAGTAATTGATTTTATTGACAAAAATGACATTAACGTATGTACAGATATTGGTTCTGGAGCTGGGCTTCCGGGTATTGTATTGGGAATTTTAATGAAACCAAAAAAGCCTTTATTTAAGATAATTTTCTACGAGAAAAGCTATCACAAAAGCATTTTTTTAAAAGATATGTCAAAAAAATTTAATTTAAATACAGAAATTTATCAAAAAAATATTTTTCACGAAAAAAATTTAAGCACCGATGTAATCATTTCCCGCGCATTTAAACCTTTGCCAATAGTTTTTAAAATCGCAATTAATAACTTTAAAAATTTTAAGTACATAATTCTATTTTTAGGCAAGAGTGGTAAGCAAATTTTAAATGATGCTCTTAAATTTTGGAAATTTGATTATGAAGAAAAAAAAAGTTTAACAAACGAAGAGTCAATGGTTGTTAAAATTTTTAATCTTCAAAAAAAAAATGGATAAGAAAATTATTTCAATAATAAATCAAAAAGGTGGAGTAGGGAAAACCACAACTGTAATAAACCTTGCAGCCGGTTTATCAATGAAAGGAAAAAAAATTTTAGTTATAGATCTTGATCCTCAGGGTAATGCTACTACTGGTCTAGGGTTATCAAATACAATAGATTCAGATAAAACTATTTACAATGTTTTAAATGGAAATAAGAAAATTTCAGAGGTTATACAGCCAACTACTTTTGAAAACTTAAATCTTATAATATCGAATGTTGATTTGTCAGGTTTGGAAGTTGAAACTGCAGATGATAGTCGTAGAGCATTTAAGTTAAAAGACGAATTAGCCTCTATTTTAAACGATTCTATAGCATCATACGATTATATTTTAATTGATTGCCCTCCATCACTCAGTTTACTAACTATTATGGCATTGGTAGCTTCGGATGAGCTTGTAGTACCATTACAAACAGAATTCTTTGCACTCGAAGGACTTACCCAGCTAATGAAAACTATTGAAAGAATAAAATTAAACTTAAACACTTCGTTAGAAATAAGAGGTATTTTATTAACTATGTATGACAAGAGAAATAAACTGTCTAGTCAGGTAGAAATGGAGGCCAGAAACTATTTTAAGGACAAGGTTTATAACTCAGCTGTACCAAGGAACGTGAGATTATCAGAGGCACCATCTCACGGTATGCCTGTACTAATTTATGATAAAAATTGTCCAGGAAGCAAAGCATATTTTAGTTTTACTGATGAATTTTTAAATCAAGAAAAAGAGGTAGTGAGCGCCGCATGATAAATCCATTCAAAAATAAAAAGGGATTAGGAAGAGGGCTATCATCTTTAATTGGCGACAGCAACTTGAAGGTATCAAATAATAAAATTTCTATTAGCTCAATAATTCCAAACAAGTACCAGCCACGAAAAAATTTTGAAAAAGACAGTTTACTAGATCTCACAAACTCAATAAAAGAAAGGGGCGTAATTCAGCCATTAGTTGTTAGAAAGTCTAAAGATCAGAATGATAAATTTGAGCTCATTGCTGGTGAGAGAAGATTGCAAGCATCACAAGCTGCTGGCTTGCATGATGTACCAGTCATTATCATTGAGGCCGACAATTTAAAATCTTTAGAACTTGCTATTGTAGAAAACGTTCAACGTAAAGATCTTAATCCCATAGAGGAGGCTAAAGGTTATAAAAGGTTGATAGATGAATTTGGATATGACCAAGAAAAAGTTTCAAAGTTTATTGGAAAAAGTAGATCACATATAGCTAATACTCTTAGAATTTTGCAATTACCAAATCTAGTTATTGAATTAATTGAAAAAGAAAAATTAACTCTTGGTCATGCCAAAGTTTTAGTTGGTCATACGAATTCAGAATTTCTTGCTAAAAAAATCATAAATGGTGATCTTTCTGTTAGACAAACAGAGAATTTGTTAAGATCTATAAGATCTAAAAATTCTGGCAAAGTTTTAAATAAAGACTCTAATATTTTAAGTCTCGAGAAATCTTTAAGAGATAAAACCGGTATAAATGTTTTTATAAAAAATAAAAAGAATAATACAGGGAACGTTTCATTTGATTACAAAGATCTAGATCAGTTAAACAGACTGATAATGGTAATTAAAGCTAATTATTAGATGATTTTGAGGTATTAATTAAAAAATCATACAAAATATTAAGTGAATTAATAGAGTTTTTTTTTAACATAATCTCAATTTCAGTTATCTTATAGACCAGCTTTTTTACATTTTTTAATTCCCAGTTGATGACTTGATTTTTAACTAAATCTTTATCTTTCCAAAAGATAGGAGGCTTATAGGAGCTTAATATTTTGTCTAAATTTTTAATTTCTTCATAGCTTTCTCTTAAATCTAATACCCTTTTTGATTTAGCTAAAAGTGTTCTTAAAATTAAAATACAATCGTCGCTGCCGAATTTATTTTCGTTAAGAATTTTAATAGTTTTCTTTAGATTTTTAGCCAAACAATTATCCACTAGTTCTCCAACGCTATAGTTTTCACTTAAGTTAACTAGCTTTTCCACATCCTTTTGGTTTACTTTATCATTTTCACCAACAAACATCATAATCTTATTCAACTCATTTAATAAGTTTTGTCTATCTCCGTTGCTTTTATCAATAATTATATTTATGGTTTCATTAGATATAGATTTTTTTTTGTCTTTGAAAAAATTACTTGCAATTGTAAAGAGTGTTTTTAGTTCATCCGGATATACTGCAATAATTATAAGATTTTTTGATTTTTCGAATAAATTTCTTAGTTTTGATCTTTTATCCAAGCTGCCTGATACCAAAATAATTTTTGCATCTGAAATATCTTTGTCTTCTAAACTTTCAATTATATCTATTATTTTTTCACTTATTCGATTTATAATTATTATTTTTTTTTCACTAAAAAATGATTTATTAAGAACATTAGAGAAAAAATCGTCTTTATTGTTTAAAATTTCCTTCTCTTCATACTTTTCTAATGTGCCTTTAAAATTGTTAGCTATGGAATTTTTTATAATTTGATATTTTAATCCTTCATTTTCTCCATAAATAAGAAGAATTGAGGATTTTATTTTTTGTATTTTGTCAGTCTCAAAAGATTTTAAGATCATATTTTAAATCGAATTCAAAAAATTTAAAATATCATATGATATATTATCAATAAGATTTGTTATTAACTTTTTCTCATATTGTTTCAATTTAAACTTATTGCTCTTATTATTATAAGTCAGGTTTTTTCTAAAAATTTTTTTTGTTTTTAAATCTTGTCCATCTTTAACTAAGATCTCTACTTTCAAATTTATCAAAAATACTTCTGGATCACCTTTTTCGTTTTTTGAAATGATATTTTTGTTTAAAGAATTTATAATCCTCAAATTAATTTGACTATTCTCATCTTTGAACTTTATTAATGATTTTTTAATTTTACCCGAAACATCTTTGTCGCCAGAAACATCTAAATTATTAAAAGAAAAATTATTACTTTTCACTAATAAGGGCTGAAACCCACAGGCATTAATAAAAAAAAAAATAAAAATAATTTGAATTAGTTTTTTCATTTTAACAATATATTAATCAGTCTATTTGGTACGTAAAAACTTTTCAATATAGTTTTACCACTTATTAAACCACTTAACTTTTCATTTTCTAAAACTTTTTTTAGTAATTCTTGCTCTAGTATATTATTTTTCACAATTATATTACCCCTTTTTTTTCCATTAATCTGGATGACTATACTTATTGTTTCGTCAAATAATTTTTCCTTATCAACTTTTGGCCATTCTAAATTTTCAATATTTAAGTTTTCTAAGCACTCAGAGGTAAAATGAGGTATTATTGGTGATATTATTGTTAAAATTTTTATATAATTAACCTTTAATACGTCTCCATCAAATTCGTTCTTTACTATAGATGACAGAAAATTATATGTTTCATATAAGTTAGCAATTAAAACATTGTAGTTAAATTTATCTAAATTATAATCGTATCTATTAATCTTTTCATTTACAAATTTTTCCAATTTCTTTTCTATTTCATTATTTTTTTTCTTAGTATTTATTTTATTCAGAATAATTTCGTGTAAGTTCCAAAGCTTTTGTAAAAATTTATAGGATGCAACCATGCCTTGCTCAGACCATTGAACATCTTTTTCTGGCGGACTATCAGATAAAATAAATAATCTTACCGCATCGGCTCCGTAATCATTAATAATATTTTCTGGATCAATTGTATTTTTTTTTGACTTAGACATGGACTCTGATGGTCCAACTATGACTTCTTCTTTGTCTTTACTTTTTAAAAAAAATCTTTTTCCATCCTCAGAAAAAACATCATCGGGATTCAACCATTTGCCGTCTTTTGTTTTATACGTTTGGTGACAAACCATCCCTTGAGTAAAAAGGCCTCGGAAAGGTTCTAAAAATTTAAATTCTGTTTTATTATAGCCTATTGCTCTCATAAAAAACCTTGAGTAAAGCAAGTGAAGAATTGCATGCTCTACCCCACCAATATACTGATCAACAGGCATCCAATAATTTATATCATCATAATTAAATCCGTAACCATCCTCGGTATTTGAGCAAAATCTTAAAAAATACCATGACGAGTCTACAAATGTATCAAGAGTATCTGTCTCTCTAGTAAAGTTTTCTCCATCGATAATAACATTCTTCCAATGTTTGTCGTTGTCTAAAGGATTTCCTTTTGAATTTAGATCAACACTTTCGGGCAATGTAACTGGCAACAATTTTTCAGGCACAGGGTGAGGTTTCGAGTTTTTGTCGTAAATTATTGGAATAGGACAACCCCAATATCTTTGCCTAGAAACTCCCCAGTCTTTCAATCTATAATTAATTTTTTTAACTCCTATTTCTCTCTCTTCTAAAATTTCTATAGTTTTGATTATAGATTCTTCTGGAACTTTAAGACCATTTAAAAATTCTGAATTAATAATTACACCACCCTCTGTAAAAGCTTTATCAGTAACCTTAAAGGAGTCTTTTTCATTATTTGGTTTCACAACTGTTTTTACCTTAAGATTGTATTTTTTTGCAAAATCCATATCTCTTTGATCGTGAGCTGGGCATCCAAATACTGCACCAAATCCGTAATCCATTAAAACAAAGTTTGCAAAAAATATTGGAACTCTTTCATTATTAAAAGGGTTTAACGCCATAAATTTTGTTTGATATCCTATTTTTTCTCCCTGAGCTATAGACTCCTCAGTTGTTCCAGTTTTCGAACATTCATCTTTAAATTTTTTAAAATCCGGATCATCTTTGAAAAGTGATGATATTGGATGGTCTACTGAAAGCGCTAAAAAAGAAAAGCCAAATAAGGTATCTGGTCTTGTGGTAAAACATTTTATATGTTCTGTTTCTGGACAACCCTCAACTTTAAAATTTATTTCACATCCAAAGGATTTACCAATCCAATTCTTTTGCATTGTTTTTACTTTGGAAGGCCATTCTTCTAATGAGTCTAATTCATTAAGTAATTCCTCAGAAAATTTAGATATGTTAAAAAACCATTGATTTAATTTTTTTCTTTCAACTACAGCTCCAGACCGCCACCCCTTTCCATCAATAACCTGTTCGTTTGCTAAAACTGTTTCATCAACTGGATCCCAATTAACATAATTTTCTTTTCTATAAACTAATCCTTTTTTATATAATTCTAGAAAAAATAATTGTTGATGCTTATAGTAATCAACAGAACAAGTTGATATCTCTCTATCCCAATCAATCGAAAGACCTAAACTTTGTAACTGATTTTTCATTACTGAAATATTTTTTTCTGTCCAATCTTTGGGATTTAAATTATTTTCTCTTGCAGCATTTTCAGCTGGCATACCGAAGGAATCCCAACCCATTGGGTGCAAAACATTGTATCCCTGTAATTTTTTATGGCGTGAAAGAACATCTCCTATTGTATAATTTCTTACATGCCCCATATGAATTTTTCCAGATGGATAAGGAAACATTTCTAAACAATAAAATTTTTTCTTTTTTATATTTCTGCTGGATTTAAAAGTATTATTTTTTTTCCAAAAATCTTGCCATTTTTGTTCGATGACTTTAAAATTGTATCTATTCACTTAATATTAATTTAATGTTTAAAAGATATTTGGTCCGTCAGTACCCTGTCCCTCAAAAGAAGTACCTCTGTAAGGCTTGCCACTTTTTTTATTTTCCTTTTCGTATAAAGCTGCTTTTTTCAAAATACTTTTTTTAATTTCAAATATCAAATCTCCTTTTTCTTCATACATCTCACACTCATTATTAGCATTACAATCCTTTTTGAAGATTTTAACATCTAAGGCGTCTGATCTAATCTCATTAGTAAGAAATCTAATAGAGATTTTTAGAGACTCCATACTACTTGTCTCGTCGCTGTACCAATCTGTAATAATTATTCCACCGCTATAGTTTGCAGATGCCAATGGCATAAAATCAATGGTATCTAATGCTGCTCTCCATAGCTCATTTGAGCTTGCAAAATCAAATGTTCCACCTTTTTTCTTTCCACCCATTAATCTAAAACCTCTTCCTTCCTCAATATTTTTTTTAACTCTCAATTTTGGATCAGGCGGGTAATCTTTTGCACTTACAGGCCTATAGATTCCGCAAGAATTTAGCATTAAAAAAGAGGCTAAAAACAGCATCGATCCTATTAAGAAAAATGTTTTTTTAATCATGTAAATTTAATAAAAACAAATAATTAACAATTTATTAAAAAAATCACATGAAATAATGATTATTGAAACAATTAAAGTGATGTATTTTTGCAACATTATTCAAAATAATTGCTATTTATTTAAGAAAATTGTCAAAGAAATAAAAGGTTTTGCTAAAAACACTCTGTTTATAATTAATTATTAACAATTAGGAGTAAATTTATGAACAACTTAAAAAAAATAGGATTAACTGCTTTAGCAGGATCCTTAGTTACTTCTGCTGCTTATGCAGGTGCACTAGATGTATCTGGAAGTGCGAAGATAACTTACAAATCTCAAGACGAGACTGAAGTAACTGGAAACAGTTTCAGTACTGGTAAAGGGATTTCTTTCAGTGGTTCAGGCGAGTTAGACAATGGATTTACAATGTCTTACGGCTATACAATGACAGATGCTGCGTTTTCATCAACGTCAGTAAACATTGATATGGGTGACGCTGGAACTATTGGTGTTTCTAACAGTGCAGGTCAAGCTGGATTACCAGCATATGACTCTGTAATTCCAACAGCAGGTGAAGAA
>MDSZ01184140.1_pt1 | contig 13256 bp, 13 predicted proteins | sample 811201 | NCBI WGS metagenome assembly MDSZ01 (sample SAMN05326647, study PRJNA326480) | marine metagenome | isolation source: seawater | place: Indian Ocean: North | collected 2010
AAGGTTTTGTTGCATAATTACTTTCTTTGAAAGTAATTATACTATTTTCTCTTGAAAGTGAACCGCTAGACCCTCCTAAATTTACAATCAATCCTGCTATTTTACCAAAAATTTTTGGATAAGGTATTCCTTCTGCCCCAGGGACTAGCTTTGTTTTATGATATATAGAAATTGATTTATCTGAAGATAGATAAATAGCAGAGTTGTAAAAGTCAAGCCAAACATCCACATCTTTCATTTTTCTAGCGGTTGTACTTTTCTTATCGTTCTTTCCAAACATTCGATGAGTAGTTGCTCCAATTAAAATTGATAATTTTGGGAAAGAATCTTGGAGCTCCTGTAGTCTGTATATGCTACTAGATTTATTAATATTGTTCTCTAAAATAGATTCTTGAAGAGCTGTCTCTGGTCCTATTAATAAGCTTGTAGAGGTTGTTAATTTACTCTTTGCTAGAGATATAAAATCATCTAATTGATCTTCAGCAGGTATGGTAAATTTCTCTTTATAAGGATCAAGATTTGGTTGCACAATCACAACTTCAATCTCATCATAAGCCTTTTGATTTATATTATTTAAAAAAAATATAGAAGCTATAAATGGACTTATAAGTAAGATGTATACTGGAATAGAATTCTTCCACTTATTCTTGTATAGATATTGTTTGAATATAGCTAGGTTGATAAGAATAACCGCAACGGATCCGCCTAAAAATCCGGTATACTCATACCACTGAACAAGTGATGGATGATTAGCAAATACATTTCCTAAAATCAACCAAGGCCATGCCAAACTCCAATTAAGATGTAGGTACTCCATGGAAAGCCAACACACTAAAAACATTAAATATCCCAATCGATTACCGAGAATATTTTTAGCTTTATGAAAAACCCAAAAAACAAACGTCATTAAGAAAGAGTTGACAATAAAAGCAAACAGCGCTCCTCCTGGACTAGCATTCCAGACCCAATATGTGGTAATAATATTAAATAAAAGAAAAGCTAAAAAAGAATACCAAAACACATACCTGCCTTTTCTTTTTAACTCTGATTCTCCAATTTCGTGTTCTAAAATAAACAAGGGAATAAATGCAATGATTATTATTGGAAAAAAACCAATCTCAGGCCAAGAAAAAGCTAAGAGTAAACCAGATAAAAGAGATAACTTGAAATTTCTCATTTCATTTTAATATTAAAGATTACAAATATTATCATATTATTGCACATTATGCATTGGATTAAAAAAAATATACCTAACCTTTTTACTCTATTAAATCTTTGTTGCGGATTATCAATATTGTTTGCGATTGCCATAAATGGGATTGAAGAATTTAATCTTGGAGGGGTAAACAGTACTTTTAAGTCCTGGTTGTTTTTAATTATACTAGCAGCGCTATTTGATTTTCTAGATGGAACAAGCGCAAGATTATTAAATGTTGAAAGTAAAATTGGAAAACAATTAGATAGCCTAGCCGACATGGTGACTTTTGGAATTGCTCCTGCATTTTTACTAATAAGTATAATTTCTGATTTAAGCATTAAAGTTTCTGGATACGAAGATCGTGCTCTTATGCTTATATTAGTAATAATAATACCTGTTTTCTCGGCAATTCGTTTAGCAAGATTCAATACAGAAGATAATCAAGAAAATTATTTCAAAGGATTACCTACTCCTGCTTTAGCACTTTTCATTGTAGGTATTGGCTATATTCTTAGCACTACTGATTTAAATAATATATTAAATGAATTAGAAAGTTTATTTGTGATTAGAAATCAGGAAAAAATCTATAGAGTGTTAATTTTAATTTCTTTAATACTTCCTATTTTGTTAGTTTCTAATATTCGACTATTCTCATTAAAGATAAGTAAAAATGAAAAGATTTTTTCCTCAAAAAATATTTATAGATTGACATTTATAGCAAGTAGTTTAATTTTATTTTTCTTATTTAGCTTTGGGGCTTTTTCATTTATTATACCTTTGTATTTGATTTTATCTATAACTAATAATATTTTAGAATGAAATTTAAAGCAGAAATTAATATTATGCCGCTTAAAACCTTGTTAGATCCTCAAGGAAAAGCAGTTACAGGAAGTATGGGTAATATAGGTTTATCTGAAATTGATAATGTTCGAATCGGTAAGCATATTACTTTAGAAATTAATACTGAAAGTAGAGAGCGGGCAGAGGAGAAAACTGAAGAAGCATGTAGAAAATTACTTGCAAATCAAATTATGGAGTCTTACGAATTTACTGTAACTGAGCTATAATTTATTTTCTAAGACGAAAGTTTTTTCCTAAATAAACTTTGCGCACCTGTTCATCTTCAGCTAATTCTTCTGATGTTCCTGATTTTAAAATCTTTCCTTCAAACAATAAGTATGCTCGGTCAGTAATAGAAAGAGTTTCATGTACATTATGATCAGTAATTAAAATTCCTATATTTTTTTCCTTAAGCTTTGAAACAATCAGTTGAATGTCTTCAACAGCAATAGGATCAACTCCTGCAAAAGGTTCATCTAACAATATAAACTTTGGGTCTGTAGCTAATGATCGGGCTATTTCTGCTCTTCTTCTCTCTCCTCCAGAAAGCAAATCTCCCCTTATTTTTCTAACCTTTTGCAAGCCAAATTCCTGAATCAATTCTTCTAATTTCTTTTTCTGTTTGACCTTGTCTAAGTTAGTCATTTCAAGAACAGCAAGAATATTATCTTCAACTGTCATTTTACGAAAAATAGAAGGTTCTTGAGCTAAATATCCGATTCCTAACTGAGCTCTTTTATAGATTGGTAACTTTGTAATATCGGTATTATCCAATAAAACTTTACCATTATTAGAATTTATTAAGCCAACAATAATGTAAAATGATGTTGTTTTTCCAGCTCCATTCGGACCTAAAAGACCAACAATCTCACCTTGTTTTAACTCAAGCGAAACATAATCAACTACTTTTCTTTTTCCATAATATTTAACTATGTTTTTTGCCTTAAGAATCATTTCTCTTGATTTTTTATAACTCTGGATGATATTTTGATTCCAATCTCATACAATATAATTAAAGGGAAAGAGACTAAAATTTGACTCAGAACATCAGGGGGAGTAATTATAGCAGAAAGGACAAGAGCTAAGACTAACGCGTGCTTACGATATTTTCGCATAAACTCAGGAGTTATAATGCCAATTTTACTAAGAATATATACAAGCATTGGTAGTTCAAAAATAATACCATTTGCTAAAGTAAGTGCTGAAACGGTATATATATATGAGGTAAGTGTGATTTTATTTACAAGAATAGGATTTTCTCCAATTGCCATTGCACTAACCTGATATGATCCTAAGAAATTAATTGACACAGGAGAAATAATATAATACCCAAATAGAATTCCTAGTAAAAACAATACTGACCCAAAGAATACCATGCCTTTTGCAAACTTAGACTCTTTATCATAAAGGGCGGGACGAATAAATCTCCATACTTCCCATAATACATAAGGAAAAGAAAGGATAAATCCTCCAATAATCGAAGTGGTTATATGAGTGTAAAATTGTCCTGTCATGCTAATATTCTGTAACAAAACCGGAGGTTTTTTAAGACAAAGTGCGTCACTCATTCCAAACAGGTTTGAAAACTTGCATGTAATCTTATATGTAGCAAAATCAGGATCTAGATGAGCTAATAGTACTTTTGAAAAAATAATTTCAGGAAATAGAAAAATTAAAATAGCAAATAACAATATAGCAATAACAGATCTAATAAGATGCCAGCGAAATGCTTCTAAGTGCTCTAAAAATGACATATCTTTTTCCTCTTCCATTATTCTACAATACCTTCTTTTATAATATCATGAATATGCACTATTCCTACGTACTGTTCTTTATTATTTACAATAAGTTGAGTAATATTATTTTTCTCCATCTTTTTTAAAGCAGAATAAGCTAAAGCATAAATATCTATCGCTTTTGGGCTCTCACTCATTATATCTTTTGCATACACAGACTCTATATGTTGATTAAACTCAAGCATTCTTCGCAAATCTCCATCTGTGATTATTCCAACTAATTGATTGTTTTCAATTACTGCAGTAGCTCCTAATCTAGCTCTGGATATTTCAATAATTACATCAGAAATCAATGACTCAGGTTTTACTTTTGGACTAACATCTGAAATAAGGTCTTTTACTTTTATAGTAAGTCTTTTTCCTAATATACCTCCCGGATGAAAACGAGCAAAATCTTCTTCTGAAAAATCTCTACATTTAAGTAAAGAAACAGCTAAAGCATCTCCAATGACAAGCTGAACTGTTGTTGATGAAGTAGGAGCTAAATTATATGGGCAAGCCTCCTTTTCAACACTTGCGTCTAAAAAAATATCGGCTTGTTTTGCTAAATATGACTTTGGATTTCCTGATAAAGAAATAATTTTATTTTTCATTTCTTTAATATAGCTTATAACTTGTTTTATCTCAGAAGTGTTACCGCTTTTAGAAATACAAAGCACAACATCCTTTTTTTGTATACTACCTAAATCGCCATGAATTGCTTCTGCAGCATGAAGAAAGATAGCTGGTTGACCTGTTGAATTAAAAGTAGCAACTAACTTTTTAGCAATAATGGCACTTTTACCTATTCCGACAATAATTAATCTACTATTAGAATGTAAAATTAACTTAACAGATTCAGCAAAACTATTATTAATTCTTTTATATATCTTACGAATAGCTTGATATTCTATTTCAACAACTTCTTGTCCAATCTTAATTATATCTTTCGAATCCATTTTTAAAAAAAAGTATTATATTCGTTTTGCTTAAAATTAAGACAAAACTATTAATTTTCCTTTAGAATAAATATGAGAAAAGTTGTTTCTAGTGAAGCACTTCATGAGCACCTTAAAAGAATATTCGGTTTTTACTCATTTAAAGGAGATCAAGAGCCTATAATTCAGAATCTACTTTCTGGAAATGATTCAATGGTAATTATGCCAACGGGAGGAGGAAAGTCAATGTGCTATCAATTACCTGCATTAATTTTAGATGGTGTATCAATAGTGGTCTCTCCTTTAATTGCATTGATGAAAAATCAGGTAGATACTTTAAGAGGATTTAGTGAAAATGATACAATTGCTCATGTCTTAAATTCATCTTTGACAAAAAGTCAAGCACAAAAAGTTAAAGAAGATATTCTTTCTAAAAAAACCAAACTATTATATGTAGCTCCTGAATCTTTGATAAAAAAAGAAAATATTGAATTTTTGCAATCAGTTGATATTTCATTCTATGCTATTGATGAGGCTCACTGTATATCAGAATGGGGCCATGATTTTAGACCTGAATATCGACGATTAAGAGAATTGATAAATAATATAGGAAAGCGGCCGGTAATGGCTCTAACTGCAACAGCAACCCCTAAAGTAAGGCAAGATATAATTAAAAATCTTAGAATAGAACAAGCTCAGCTATTCCTCTCTTCATTTAATAGGGAGAATCTTTTCTATGAAATTCAACCTAAAATTGATGTTGCCAAACAAATAATAAAATATATCAGAGCGCATGAAGGTGAATCTGGAATTGTTTATTGTCTAAGTAGAAAAAAGGTAGAAGAAATTGCAGAAACATTACAGATTAATGGGATAAAGGCACTACCATACCATGCTGGCCTAGAAGCTAAAAAAAGAGTCGCGCATCAAGACGCTTTTTTAATGGAAGATTGTAATGTTATTGTAGCTACAATAGCATTTGGAATGGGTATTGATAAGCCTGATATTCGATTTGTTATTCACCATGATATTCCTAAAAGCTTAGAAGGGTATTATCAAGAAACAGGTCGTGCCGGTAGAGATGGTGGAAAGGGAAACTTGATTACATTTTATGATTATAAAGATATAGAAAAATTAGAAAAATTCCTTCAAGGAAAGCCAATAGCAGAGCAAGAAGTAGGTCGTCTACTAATTATGGAAACAATTGCATTTTCTGAAACTTCAATGTGTAGGCGTAAGTACCTTCTACATTATTTTGGAGAAAATTTTGATTCAAATAATTGCAATGAAATGTGTGACAATTGCAAAAATCCAAAAACTGAAATTGAAGGAAAAGATTTGGTTCAACTATTATTAAAATCTATAAAAGATTGTAATCAAAATTTCAAAGCAAAGGAAATGGCTAAAATAATGACAGGAGAAACAAATAGTCTTATCAATCAGTATATGGGTCAAATAAAAGATGTATTTGGAAAAGGAAATAAAAAAAGCTTGCAATTTTGGCATTCAGTAATAAGGCAGGTTTACGTTAAAGGGTTACTTACAAAAGAGATAGAAACATACGGTATACTTAAGCTAACAGAAAAAGGAAATGAATTTATACAGAATCCTACTTCTATATTGATTACTGAAGATCATGATTATGATCTTCTTTCAGAGTCACAAACTATAACAAAACAAAAAGGAGATGCTATAGATAAAGTCTTATTTAAAATGCTTATGGAGCTTAGAAAGAAAAAAGCTAAAGAACTCTCTCTTCCTCCAGCTATACTTTTTATGGAATCCTCAATTATTGATATGGCAAATCAATATCCAATAGATATGCAAGAGTTGGAGCGAATACAAGGTGTAGGACAAGGAAAAGCTCAGAAATATGGATCAGATTTTATTGATCTAATTAAATCATATGTAACAGAAAACAATATTGAAAGACTATCAGATATAGCGGTTCGCTCTGTTCCGAATAAGTCAAACAACAAAATCTATATAATTCAAGCATTAGATAAGCAGCTTTCATTATCTGACATATCTAAATCTATTGGATTGGAAGATGAGGAATTGCTAGATGAAATAGAAAGAATTGTAGAATCAGGAACATCTATTAGTCTACAACATATCATACATCAAATAGTTGACGAAGATGAGGTTCAAGAAATAAATGACTTCTTTAGCGATACTGAAAACTTCTCATTTGAGGAAGCTAGAGATGAATTTGATGAAGATGAATTCTCAGATGAAGAAATCAGAATTCTTCGTGCTAATTATATCTCTAAAATTGGCAATTGATGAAAGTGCTTATTATTTCATCTTCAATATCTCCAAATTCAAAATCTTTTGAACTATGTTCATTTATAAAACAAGATTTTGAAAAAAAATCGAATATCGTAGATTTAATAGACGCTAGAGATCTTGATCTTAAACCTTATCATTATGATCTTACAGATTCGATGAAAAAATTATCTATTAAAATCAAGCATGCGGATTCTATTATTATTGGAATGGGAGTGCATTGCTATTCGATTAATGATTCTTTAAAAATAATTTTAGATAATTGTTTTGAACATGCAATTGGAAAATTTTTTGGAATACTGTGCGCTGCAGGAGGAGAGCGAAGTTATTTGTCAACTATGCATCTAACTCAAATATGCATGAATGAATGGAGAATGATACAGTTACCAAGAATAGTATACGCTTCAAAAAAAGATTTTAATAAGCAAGGTCTTATTGATTCAGAAGATCTCATTAAAAGATTAAAGTTATTTTCCAAAGAATATATATCTATTGGAAGTAGATTAATTTTCTAAAGTACGAATAGCAATCCATGACATTAATCCCATCCCAATTTCTAAGGACTTCTCATCTATATCAAATCTGGATGTATGCAAGCCATGTGTAATTCCTTTTTTCATATTTGCAGTTCCTAACCTATAAAAACAAGAAGGAGCATGCCTAGTATAGTAAGAAAAGTCCTCAGCTGTCATTCGAATTGGCAGCTTTACAATCTGACTTTCAGATAAAAATTCTTTAGCATAAGAAATTGTTTTTGTTGTTAACTTGACATCATTTTCTAAATAAGGATATCCCTTCTTTATATTTAACTTGATTTTAACATTATGATTGCTTTGTGTAAAATCGCAAATCTCCAACATTTTTCTATGAGATAAGGATCTAAATCTCTCATCCATGCATCTAAATGTTCCTTTTAAAGAAACAATATCTGGGACAATATTTGTAGACCCCTCTCCATTAATATATCCTATTGAAAAAACAGAAGGTCGATTTTTTTCTTTATCAAAATGCTCATATAATTTTTGAATCAAAATAGATCCAATAACAATCGGATTAATGTTTTTCTCTGGTATTGCTGCGTGCCCCCCTTTTCCTTTAATAGTGAAATACAACTCATCTGTTGATGCCATATATTTACCGGGGCAAAATCCAACCATCCCTACTTCTAAATCTGGAAAAACATGTTGTCCAAACATAAATTTAACTTTAGGTTTGTCCATAACACCTTCTTTAATCATTTGTTTGGCTCCTCCAGGAATCATTTCTTCAGCTGGCTGAAAAATAAATTTAACGGTTCCATTCAAATTATCCTTCAAATCATTAAGAATTCTTACTGTTCCAAGTAAAGAGCTTGTATGAGCATCGTGTCCACATGCATGCATGATGCCATCATTTTTTGAGCAATAATCTACCTTATTTTCTTCTTGTATAGGAAGAGCATCAAAGTCAGCTCTAAGAGCAACAACATTAGATTGAGGATTCTTTCCTTCAATAATCGCTACAATTCCTGTATTTGCATAACCAATTGAGTGATTAATATTCCATTTAGTTAAAATTCCTGATATATACTTTGAGGTTTTATGTTCTTGAAAAGAAAGTTCTGGAAACTGATGCAGGTGTCTTCTTATATCAATGATTTCATTAAAATATTTTGAAGCTAACTCTTTTATAGTTTCCTTATTCATATAAAATTAAAAAATAAATGAGACAAATATAAAGAACTTATATATTTGTTGTATAACTTAAATATAATGAAGATACAAAGTTTTACATTTAATTCGTTTCAAGAGAATACCTATATTTTGTATGATAATAGTAAGGAATGCTTAATTATAGACCCAGGTTGCTATCAAGAACATGAAAAAGAAACGCTAATATCTTTCATAGAAGAAAATAATTTGAATCCTAAGAAAATTATTAATACGCATTGTCATATTGATCATGTCCTTGGAAATAATTTTTGCTCTAAAAGATGGGGCTTAGATATATGGGCAAATAAAAAGGAAGTGTCTATTCTAAAAAATAATAAAAATGTTGCTTCGCTTTACGGAATGAATGAATATGAAGAAAGTCCTAATATAAAACGATTCCTTTTTGATCAAGATGTATTAGAATTTGGTCAAACAAAACTAAAAGTTATTTCTGCACCTGGACATTCTCCTGGACATATATGCCTTTATCATTCATTAACAGAATCATTAATTTCAGGAGATGTTATATTTAAACAAAGTATCGGAAGAACTGATCTTCCTGGTGGCGATTTTGAAACTCTTATAAATAGTATAAAAAATAAAGTGCTAATACTTCATGATAACACAAAGATTTTTCCTGGACACGGGCCTAGTACTAAAATAGGTATCGAAAAGAATCAAAATCCTTTTCTGCAGTAATTAAAATCTTCAATTTCTTCAAGCATTGTTCTAAATAGAATAGTGTTTTTCCCGTATAAATCCATATACTCCCTTCTCAATCTATCTGCATGTACTTCTTTATAGTTGTTATAATCATCAATGTTTCTGCATTTATAAGCAATAGCAAATGTATTTTCCTCTAATTGAGTAGAAATAATTTTACTAATCTTTGCATTTACAAAACATCCTGTTTGTAACACGTCTGGGATATGATTTTTTCGCATCCAAATTAGCCATTCATTCACAATAATAGGCTCAACAGTAATGGTGATATTGTATATTATCATTTTTAAATTTATTAGCTTCGTCTCCTCTTAAAATTCTATAACGTTTCCTTGATTCAGCCACATAAATACTATCTTGATGTTTAGAAACGATTTGCTGATAAAAAAACATTGCTTTCTCTTTATCTTCTAGTATGTGATCATAAATTCTTGCTAAATTAAAAGTAGCATCATCAGAAAGTATGTCATATGAAAAATCAGAAGTAATTTTTAATAACATCGCAACTGCTTCATTGTACATTTTTCTATTCTCGTATATACTAGCTTTTCTGAAATAGATTTCATCTGAAATCGAATGGCCCTGGTAATGTTCTAAAATAGAATCATATTTATTTAGAGCCTCTTTAGATTTGTTCTGAAAATTAAGAAGCTCAGCTTGTGCAAAAGCTATCATGACAGCTTCAGTTGTATCTAGGTTTAGATTATCACTAATTAATAAAGATAGCTCGATTGCATCGTTAGAAATTAATTTTGATGTAGATGCTTTCAAAACCTCCAATTGAGCTTTTGCCCATTCAAAATCACCCTGATAATAAGCAGCTTTTGCTCTCTTCAATTTTGCCTCATGACCGATAGGGTGTTCTTTGAACTCTTTTTCAACTTCTGAATAATACAATAAGGCATCCCAGATTTTACCTGAAAGCAACATAATATCAGCATACTCTATTTTACATCTAGCAATATTAATTTCTTTTCCATTATATATTTTCATAGCAGATTCTAGCAAATTAACAGCCGACTCTAAATCATGTATATAAAATGCCTTAAAATGAGCATAATCAGAAATTAGATTTATAGTATTTTTATTTGAGCCCAATTGATCAATGGCTTTCTTATATTCTGAATCAATAATACTGGGTATAGATTTATTTTGATTAATTAATGCATCTAATCTACCCTGATGCGCTAATACATTTAAATCAAAATCATTTCCTACTTGAATAATATAGTCATAGGCGTTAAGAGCTAATTCGAAATAATCATTTTTTGCAAATATCTTAGCTAAATCATAAATTTCCCAACCATCTGCTTTTTTTCTTCTATTTATAGCTTTTGCATGAAATAAAGCTAATTTAAAATCATGGTTTTGCATTAAAAGCCAAATCAAAATTTCTGAAAATTCTGTACGATTATTCTCAGCTTGTACTTTTAACAATAAACGTTTTCTGACCAAATTATAATTAGTTTCGCTTTCGATACCATCATTATCAAGAAACCTCTGAATATTTGTAATAACTAATTGCTTCTGACTTGGATTTCTTTCAAGTAAATCTAAATACTCATTTATCATTTTCTCATAATTTCCGGTTAAACCATACAGCTGTGCTTTCTGATAACCAAAATCATTGGCGTTGTTAACATTTGCTGATTTTTCAAATATCTCTAATGACTGCATATACATTGAATATCTAGTAAACGTATTAGTTACATTAATTGTTTGGTGCTTATTTCCTGTGATTTTCTTTTTAACTTGACTGAAAGTATTTTTAAACTTAGCTTCCTTACCTTGCTTTAACTGACAAATACTAGTTTCTACTAAATAAGTCAGGTTTTTGGGAGATTTTTTATACATTTTGTAAGCAATCTTTTCCGCCTGAGCATATTGTTGTAATCTAAAATGTGAATTAAAATAAGGATAATAATGATTAGCTTTTATTGTATTTTTAGTTAATTTCTTATATAAAACTATTGCCTTTTGATATTCTCCATCTAAAAAAAACTGATATGCATTTTTTTCAATACTCTCTTGAGAGAACGCATGAATATTAAAAAAAAGTAATAAAAAAATTAAATTTTTCATTTAACTTATAAAATCAAAACCTGTATAAGGTTGTAGTGCCTTAGGAACTTGAATTCCATTTGGTGTTTGATTGTTTTCTATGATTGAGGCAAAAATTCTAGGTAAAGCAAGTGCGGAACCGTTAAGAGAGTGGCAATAATTGATCTTTCCATCTTTATCTCTATATCTTAACTTTATACGTCTAGATTGATATGTTTCAAAATTTGAAACAGAGCTAACTTCTAACCATCTTTTTTGAGCGGCCGAAAAAACTTCAAAATCATATGTAAGTGCAGAAGTAAATCCTAAATCTCCTCCGCATAATTTTAAAATCCTATAAGGAAGCGCTAATTCTTCAAGTATTGAAGAGACATGCTTAACCATCTTATCTAAAGTTTTATATGAATCCTCTGGATTGTCTATCTGAACAATCTCCACTTTATCAAATTGATGTAATCTATTTAAGCCTCTTACGCTTTTACCATAAGATCCTGCTTCTCTTCTAAAACATGGGGTGTAAGAAGTTGCTTTAATAGGCAGGTCTTTTTCTTCTAATATAGTGTTTCTAAAAAGATTTGTAATAGGCACTTCTGCGGTAGGAATAAGAAATAGGGAGTCAGAATTAATTTGATACATCTGTTCGTCCTTATCTGGAAGTTGTCCAGTACCAAAAGCAGAATCTTCATTTACTAAATGTGGAGGCAAATATTCTGTATATCCAGATTGAATATTCTTGTCTAAAAAATAGCTAATTAAGGATCTTTGTAAACGAGCACCTTGACCTATATAAACCGGAAAACCTGAACCGGTAATTTTGTTTCCAAGATCAAAACTAATTAAATTATATTTTGTTGCAAGATCCCAATGAGGTTTTGATTCTGGCCTTAACTCTATTTGATTTGATGATTCTTTAATTATTTGATTGTAATTAGAAGATTTTCCTTGAGGAACTGTATGGTGAGGTAAATTAGGAAGTTTAACAAGAAGATTAAGAATATCCTTATTAAGCTTGGTAGAAAAAGTTTGAATTTTACCAACATTCTCTTTATTAAGATAGGACTCTTTCTTCAATTCTTCAGCCTTATCTCGCTCCCCTTGCTTGTAAAGTCTGCCGATTTCTTTAGCTATTCTATTTGCGTTTGACAGCAACTCATCCAATTGTTGCTGTGTGCTTTTTCTTAAATCATCTTTTTCTATTAACTCGTCAATTAGATCAATAGAGTTAAAATTTTTAACTTTTAACCTATTGATGCATTCTGACCTATTAGCCCTTAAATATGCTATATCTAACATTTGATTTAATTTAAAGCAAATTTAAATAAAAAACCCTTGAGTAAGTCAAGGGTTTTTCTATTTATTCAAATGTTTTTTTATTATACTTCTTGAACGGAAACATAAGATTTATTATTTCTTTTTTTAGTAAATTTTACCTTTCCATCAATCAAAGCATAAAGAGTGTGATCTTTTCCCATTCCTACATTTTCACCTGGATTGTGAACTGTTCCTCTTTGACGTATGATAATATTTCCTGCAATAACATCTTGTCCTCCAAATATTTTTACTCCTAATCTCTTACTGTGAGATTCTCTTCCATTTTTACTACTTCCTGCTCCCTTCTTATGTGCCATTTTATTATTTTTTTATTTTTTTCTTAGCTGTTGTAGCTTTCTTAGCTGTTGTAGCTTTCTTAGCTGTTGTAGCTTTCTTAGCTGTTGTAGCTTTCTTAGCTGTTGTAGCTTTC
>MDSZ01070617.1_pt1 | contig 13254 bp, 12 predicted proteins | sample 811201 | NCBI WGS metagenome assembly MDSZ01 (sample SAMN05326647, study PRJNA326480) | marine metagenome | isolation source: seawater | place: Indian Ocean: North | collected 2010
ATATGGGAGGAGGATTAATGCAACTTGTCGCTTATGGCGCCCAGGATATCTACCTTACGGGTAACCCACAGATCACTTTCTTTAAGGTTGTCTACCGCAGACACACTAACTTCTCAATGGAAACTATTGAGCAGACGATTAACGGTTCGGCGACTGCCCTCGGGAACGGTAGCGTTACCATTTCCCGCAATGGTGACTTAGTTACGAATGTTTATGTAACTTGCGCCGCAGCCACCCCGAAGGCATCAGGTGGAAATAATCTTATTAATAATGTTGAAGTTGAAATTGGTGGACAGAGAATTGATAAACAAACTACTGAATGGAACCAGATCTGGGCTGATTTATCAACTCCTGAGTCAAAGGCTAGCGGATACCAATGCATGACTGGTGGTTGTGTAAACGCTAAAACATACGGTGTTGGTGAAATCCAAGTCCCCCTCAACTTTTGGTTCTGCCGTAACCCTGGTCTTGCTCTACCTTTAATCGCCCTTCAGTACCACGAAGTTAAGCTTAAGTGTGTATGGGGTGACACCGTAGGCACCAGAAAGGTCGTCTGCGATTACATCTACCTTGACACTGATGAACGCAGACGCTTTGCCCAGGTTTCACACGAATACCTTATTGAGCAGATTCAGTCACAGAGTGCTGATGGCTCTGGCTCTTTCAAGCTCAACTTTAACCACCCAGTTAAGGAGCTTATCTGGACTTCACGTCCCAGCGTGGATTACACTTCTGCACAGCTTAAGCTTAACGGACACGACCGTTTCTCTAGCCAGCAGGAAGAATACTTCCAGTTAAGACAGCCATTTGACCACCACACTGCTGTCCCTGGTCAGAATATTGTATTGTCTAATAGAGTTGTAACTCCGATAGTTCCAATTGTTCTAGCGGCAAATGCTGCCGGAAATGACGCTGCCGACAACGCTGCGACCCTTGAAATCACGGGTGCGACGTCGGGAGCAACTATTGAACTTGGTTCTAATCACGTTGGAACCATTGCCAATCAGACTACTATTAGATTAGGTGATATATTACAAGTAGTTAATAACGTTGACGGGAGCACAGCGGGCGATGATATAGAACATTATCAATGTCAAGTCACTCAAATCGTCCCCGGGACCAATGCTCTTACTCTTACAACTGTATTTGACGATCCTGGCTCCGCTATCACCACCACCGCCACCACCAACGCCGACAGCCGTGTTGGTATCACTTTGGTCGCCCGCTGCCAGGATCCTGTATCCAGAACCGGTTCATTAACCAAGAAGATCAATGTCTACTCATTCGCCCTCAAGCCTGAAGAACACCAGCCTTCTGGAACTTGCAACTTCTCCAGAATTGACACCGCTAAGCTTGACATTGGAACGTCCGATGGCATGACGACGGACGACACTATCTACGCAGTCAACTACAATGTCCTCCGTATCATGTCTGGTATGGGTGGTCTCGCATACTCTAACTAAATGAATAATTAATTTTCTTTTATAATCTTATCTTTATCACAAAAAAAAATAAATTTGATTCAAGTTTATTCTCTTTTTTAAAAATGAACGCTCTAGCGATATCAGTATTCGTTGATATCGTTATAACTTTACTGTTTATCTGGAATCTAGAAAAACTAAAAGAAATATATCTTATCTACATTGAACAGAAAGAACTGTTCTTAAGGGTTATGTATTTGTTTGTGAAGTTTATATGGTATCTCTTCCTGACATTCACATATCTCTATGTTATCCTTAGTTACATCATCAAGGATGAAATTGAAAGAGAAAACATGAATTTACTTATTGTTAAGTTAAGTATCTTAGCATACATTGTGGAGCATATTATAGCGAAATAATTATATCTATCTATAGTATATATGAGAATTGGTTTTATAGTTGGAAAAGATGATGAAATTTATAATGATGATTTTTTGTATGATATAACCCCACGAAAATATCTTCAGTATGATAATTTAAACACAGATGTGGCAATTTGTATGGTAATTAAACAATCTTTTCCAAATGTAACTGTCGATATTATCCTACCGAAAGAAATATCTCTTGAAAGACTTAAAAAAAATAATGTTAATTTTATTCTAGGATATGATTGTATTAATCAGATATTAGGAGAACCATATGTTAGAAAGTTTGCTGGAAAAGGAGGGTATAAAAAGATCCATTCAATATATTCAAATAAATCAGCAAAAGTTTTCCCTCCAATTGAATTTTTAGAATTTATTTGGAGTAAAGATAAATATTTAGAAACAATGCATAAAAAGAAAGTTCCAATAACGCCTACAATAACAATTGAAAAATTAAATCATCAAAGATTACTAGGTGCTATACAAAGAAAAGGATGGGATGAGTTTATTATAAAACCAGTCGGCGGAACTATTGCAGTTGGTGTTCAAAATTTCTTTTTAAAACAATGCCTTAAAGACCCAGCCCCTCTAATAGATTATTTTACCGAACATAAAGATTATTATCCTAAATTTCTAGTTCAAGAAAAGATTAAAGGTTTTAAGAAACATGGTGAAATAAAAATGTATTGGATAAATGGAGAATATTCATACTCTGTGAATACCCCAGGTGCTTCAAAACCAGGCGAAGATTATAATGTAAAACTTGTTAAAGATGGAAAAGTTTTAGATGAATGTATAAAAATAGGTAAAAAAGCCATTAATGCAATTCCAAAAATTAAAGTAGGCGGGAAAGATGTTAAACCCGTTTTAGTAAGGACAGATTTTACCTGTTGTAAAGAAAATAAAAAATATAGTCCTCAAAACTTTTTCTTAAATGAAATAGAACATCAAGATGCCGGTTCTTATGTTAATTTTGAAAATGTAAAATATCCTTATGTACAAGTAATGGCTGATAATTTTGTAAAAAAAGCTTATGAGTTGGTTGAGTTAGGGTTCTAAAATACGTATTCGGTTATACGAGTAGAATATGGTTGTAGTTTATCGAGTAGTCTCTTGTTGTTTTTGTAATTTCTCTTTGACTGATTCAATTTTTTTTCATGTTCATTTATGTGTCTTGTCGCCATTTTGTATGTCATTCTTATATTGGTATTATTCATGAAATCTATATTTATCTGATCTGGAGCACGATAGATATCAGGCATACGAACATATAATGGTGTTTCACTAATAATATCATCAATACTATCTGTTTCTGTAAGTTCAACTTCTCTTATTTTATCCATCATAACTTTCATGTTTTTACGATGAAAGAGTATTTTATTACTTGAATCTTCATTTTCATCTAGAAGTGTTTCTATGATTGGTTTATATCTCGCTAGAATTATTTTTTTTGTCTTTTCTAAGTATTTTTCTTTCGCATTTACGGGTCTAACCTTGTAATCTATGCCTTTTCTAAAATCCATTACTAAATGTGTATACCAAAACTCATTTGTTTTAGCCAAATCACGATTAGATTTACAACAATTAATGAATGGTAGCATTATGGAAAACGGTGTTTTCTCCCATTTCAAGAGATTCTGAGTATTCCGAAAATCATTCCTAGATATCCAATGTATTGGGACCTTGGTATCCCAAGATAAATCTTTATCATGATTCTTTATGTAAACCCTGGCTTTCTTGATAACTTCATTACACCATGTTATCCCCTGAGAGTTCACAACCCCTTTTGCTAACCTTCTTCTTATCCCTGGTTCCATCATAGAGATCCTATTATAGACAAGAGCTTCACCATGATAACTCCTCAACTCTAGGTTAACCCATTCTTGCCAAGACAACTTCTTTTCGTTCTTCCAAGAACAACTTTCGTGAAGAATGAAGCGAATAATCAGAGTAATAACCTCCAAAGGAAGTAGTTCAAACATCTTTTTTCTTAATTTAGTTTCTTTAAACTATATAGTCAAATTTATTCAACGAGTATAGGATGAGATGAATCCATATCAAGGAACATACATGTGATATCTTCCAACATAAATCGGTTTCTCATATAAACAAAATTAAGATAAAAAACATTGATTATCTCCTTTGATTCTACGTTTGTTAATTCATTCCAATCTTCTATAATATCTACATCATAAAAAGGTGTTTTTGCCCTATAGATTACTGTTTCACTCTTAATTATCTTATGGATAATTTTCCAATCCCCTATATTCTTTCTTGTATTCTTCCACCATTGAGATTGAAAACATTTAGACAAACTTTTTGTCCTTCTATATTCTGTATCTAGTCCTAATCCGTTTAAGTTTTTCTTATAACTATCATAAATATGATTGTCTAAACTTTCTAATTTTATTTTTTTCATATCTAACATAACTCTAAATACAGAATCATGAGTTAACCAATTAAAAAAATCTCTTTCAATTGTTTCTTTTTTATTGTTTTCAAAATCAATATAATATTTATCATTTTTGATATCTATAATATACTTTGCTAAATCAGATATACCATTTAACTTTTTAAGGAGTAATAAGTAGATTATATTATCTGGATGTGATAACATATACTAATTAACTAACGATATATATTCCTAAGTAAAAAAAACTATCCTAATTTTTTTTGTCTTTATCTATCTACACATTTATTTAGTTAGTTAGCTGCATTGACCCTTTCCATATGAGCGTCTTCTTCATCAGAATCAAATCCAATCCCTCCATCTTCCTTTGGAACGCCAATCTTAGCATATTCCTCTGGTTCTAGAATGATCCACATCTTTTCATCTTCATCCCAGTGCTTGATGTATTCAATACCATCAACCACATACTCTTTGTCTTCCTTTTCTTCATCATCGCTCATCTCATCTGTTTCTTCGCCATCGTTGGCAGCTTCTGGAATTGGTTCATCGTTTGTTTCGGGGTCATTTTTTTCTGGATGATTTGCCTTCTTCCATTCCAAGAATTCAGCCATCTCATCCCTTTCCTCATCTGTCTTTTTTGGCAAGCAGGTGCCGACAGCCTTCTCTTGACTGACAGTAAGGTCCTCAACCTTTTCCTCAACCTTTTCCTCAACCTTTTCCTCAACCTTTTCCTTTTTGGAAGAAGAACGACGAGTCTTCTTCTCAACCTTTTCTCCATTTTCATCATACATCCAGTGATGTGCCTTGTATTCTTCACTGTATCCCTTCTTGACGCTACCAGTGGGTAGCATCGGTTCTTCGGGCCTCTTCTCATTGACCTTACCAAGCCAGTAGCCATTTGGCATCATAAAGTCTTGAGTCATGTGCTTCTTGCAGAATGTTCCCTCGTAGCTTTCAAGGAACTTATCTACATCTTCCTCCTTTGGAGTGGGTTCCAAAGCAAGAAGTATCTTCTTGGCTTCTTCAGCGGTCACCATATTCTTGGAACCACATTGGATGTTGTCAAATCCAAGACCACCTTCAGCCTTCCAGATGCGGGCACAGCACTTACACGAATCATACTCTTGCGAGTTACGGTCTGTGTCAGATACTTTGGGTGCCTTAGCTCCAGATGCTTTCTTGGTAGTCTTTTTCTCCGATGTCTTCTTCCTCGCATTCTTCTTAGGCTTCTCTGGAACGAAGAAGTGAGCGAGGTCTTCATCACCCATGATCCTCTCAATGAGAGAATCTTCGATGAGTCCCTTGGACACTAGGTCATCCAAGAAGGATGATGCGATGGTCTTCTCGGTGAGGTTGGTCTTAGCAAGAGCGAGGGCAGCCATGTCTGCGGGCGAGTCTGTGGGCGAGTTAGCGGTAAGGCTTGTGAACCTGTGAGCGAGTTAGCGGTAAGAGTCTGTAAGCTTTCAATGTTTGTTGTTTGAGTGAGATTCAAACGAAAAATCAAATTTTGTGAAGAGGAGGAGAATCTCGTGTGAGAATTTCCGTGTCAGGTAAAATTTGAAAGTTCCTAGAAGAGAAGGAATCACACAACAAACATTGAAACTCACAGACTCTCTCACAGACTCGCTCACAGACATGGCCTCCACTACATTCCGCGACAACAAGAACAACATGGTCTGGGTTCGCCCGGATGGCCCATACTCTCACTTAGCTCCGAGAGTTTCAGAGCCAATCTCTCCAGACAACCCCGGATGCAAGATGATGAAGAACATGGGGTGGGAAGAAGGGACACCCCTTGGCTGCAGAGGAGAAGGCATACTACACCCAGTGGAGACACACATCAACGAGATCAAGGGGACACCCGGACTTGGCTACACTGGGCAAAAGGGATTTGGCTACACTGGATGGGAGGAAAACTTCTGGGTCAAAGACCCTAATGGACCTTCCCACACAGTATCTAAGCCTCTGAGTGTCCTCCGCGAAGAAGACTACAATCAACGGGAAATCGAAGACTACTTGCTCAGCAATGGGCCGGGCATCACAGATGAAGAGAAGGAAATCCTCAAGGAGCTCAACGATAACGCCTCTATGGACGCTTTATCCGGAGAAGGCCGTTTGACCTCTCTCCTTTCCATTGACCCTAAGGATATGGAGGTTTTTGAAGACAATTGCAACATGCGGGAAGCACGCCACTCACTCATTGCTCGTTCTCCAATGGGTGGAATATACTACAACGTATCGCCAGCAACGCAATTTCTCGTATTGGATCCTTCTCAAAGGGAACTTGCGCCGAGAAAGTCCCGGGCAAGTGACTCTTCTGAGTTGGATATCAACAACCGTGTCATCGTCGAAGCAACTATCCTCAACAAAGGTCAAAAGCATGACAACGCGACGACCGAGTTCGGTAAGGTCTACATCGACAAGAAGTTCACACGGTATGTTCCAGCAATTGGAGAAAAGGTCAAGATGGTTATTGGTATGAAGGGGTGTAATGCAAGCCACCCTTGGACATGCTACCGTATTCTAGGATAGATAAAGACAAAAAAAATAAAAGAAATATTAGATTAGATAAAGACAAAAAATATAACTTTTTTTTATGATATTATAATATAATGGATGACATTGTGAAAGGTATCTTAGTGGTGATTATAATGTTAATCATATATTTTTTAGTCAAGTTAAATAGAAAATACGATAAATATTATAAGAAATATTTTAAGAAAGGAGATACAAAAAAGGTAGATGTTGAAGATGAAGGATACATACCTATGAAAGTATTCAAAACAGGTATTCATGAATATGATGATTTAAAATATAGTATGGTTCATTTATTTAATAAAATAGTAAAAGAAAATCCTGGTTTTGAATTAGAATATTATAGTGATAAAGACTCAAGGAAATTTGTAGAAAATAATTATGATAAAAGAGTACTAGATGCTTATGATAAGCTGAAACCAGGGGCTTATAAAGCTGATTTATTTAGATATGCAATACTTTATAAAAGAGGTGGTATATATAGTGATTTATCACAAACAATATTATTACCTCTTAATAAAATTGTTGATCTAAATAATGATAATTTATACCTTGTTGAAGATAGACCACAACCTGATTTTAGAGGTCCAAATAAAGGTAAGATTGTAGAGGGTATACAGATATCTTTTATGGCTTCTAGACCTAAAAATAAGATATATTTAGATGCTATCAATGAAATTGTTAAAAATTGTGAAAATAATTTTTATGGGGGGAATCCATTGAGTCCAACAGGTCCACAATTATTCAGGAGAGTTTTGAATAATTATGATGGAGAGTATAAAATAGAATTAGTAGAAACTGGTAAAAATTTGGTGTATAAAAAAACAGGAATACCGGTTATTATTAATAGAACTAAGAATCATTATAGGGTAAATTTAAATAATGCATATGCCCAGAATAAACACTATAGTCAGATGTGGAGTTTAAATGATATTTATAATAATTAAAGTTAGATACTTGTCCTTAATTTTTTACCATATATTTGACAGAATATAAAATATAATACAATCCAATGAATTGCATATATTTCTAATGATTTGCTACCAATTTTTTCGAATGATTCTGATATTATATTATTTTTAATAAAATCCGGTAATTCTGGTTTATTATCTTTTATAATATTCCCTACATTTACTCCTAATAATAATATAATTATCCATGGAAATATCGAGAAATGATCTACTGATGTATATTTATCATTATAAAATCCTAAAATAAATGACGGGAATGAGGGGAATATTTTGAATATATCTGGTTTCTTGAGTATAAGGTAATATATGAAAACAGATATTATAGTTAATATTTGAATAAGACTTACATTATCAACAAACTTGAAAAGTAATAATGATGAAAATGCAATAAAATGTAAAATTCCAAACTTAACATATTTATCTCCGAATATAATATATGTAAATAATGTCATAAAAATAGCAAAAAAGAATATCTTTATGACTCTCTTAATATTTTTATGAGTATATTCATCTTCATCTTCATTTTCTTTCACTGATTTTTGTTTTGAAAGCGTTAAATTAATACCCACTGAACTAATGAAAATAAATTGTGCAATTTTGGCAATTGTTTTTAAAAATGGGGTATCATATTTTATCTCTTTAAAACCATATTGATTTGGAAAGTAGAAAAAATGATAAATAACCATACATACTACAGCAATACCTTTTAGGATATCTATTTCTCTGTATCTCATATACTATAATATTTATTATTTTTTAGTTTTATGAATTATTTAGTTTTATAAATCAAATAAGTAATCAAAAGATTTACTGTCCCTGGTCCAAACCAACGTGTATATTTGATATTTTCTTTATCTGAACATAATTTAAATACATTCATTGTTTTACTCTCATTTTTCTTTCCATATATTTCTTCTTGACATGATATATGGTATAGGTTTATAATAGTTAATACTATTAGTAAAGATATTTCTTTGTATCTCCCTTGTCTATAAAACAAATAAATTAATCCAATTCCACCAAATAAATCAGATAAATGATCATAATAATCTCCATATTTAGAGAACATTTTATATTTGCGAGCCATATATCCATCCATGTGATCAAAAAAGTAATTGATACCCCAAAATAAAGCGGCTAATTTATATTCTTTTTTACAAAATAAGTAAAACGATATTAGAGTACATAAAAATGATAAAAATGTTATATTATTAGGTGTTAATCCTAGTTTATGAAATATTGGAGTAAGTTTATTTACAAATATATATAGAAAATTATCAATTGGATTTTCATATTTATCTTCTAATTTCCTACCATTATCTGTTGGATGCATTATATTATTAAATTTGATTTTTATTTAAAAAATTACGATAGAATAAAAGTAGTGCGATAAGAATGGCTAAGAAAAATGATGTTACTGATGAATATGAAGAGAAAGATCTTCGAACACACATCTATGAGAACTCAGATACTTATGCTGGTTCAGACCAAATGATTAAAGCTCAATTGCCTATGATGGATGAAACACAAAAAGAAATCAAAATAAGTGAATGCGAGTATATTCCTGTTATTTACAAATGTTTTGATGAAATTATTGTTAATGCTCGCGATCAAAGAGAAAGACTTAAAGATAGAGAAGGAGCGGTGAACCTCACTGAGATAAAGGTAGAAATTGATAAGGAAAATGGTGTTATCAGTATCTATAACAATGGAGATTCTATTAAAGTAGAGAAACATAGTAGTGGTCTTTATAATCCTAATCTTATCTTTGGACGTCTTTTAACATCTGGAAACTACAAGAAGGGTGAAAAGAGGACTGTTGGTGGTAAGAATGGTTATGGAGCTAAAATTGTAAATATCTTTTCTGAATCATTTGATGTAGAGGTCGGGGATCGCCATACTAAAAAGAAGTATACACAACACTTCTATGATAATATGAAGGGTGTTGATGAACCAGTTATCAAGAAGTTTAGTGGTAAGCCTTACACAAAGATTACATGGAAAACTGATTTCAAGAGATTTGAAATAGATGGATTTTCTGAAGATATGATTTCTCTAATGCGTCGTAGAGTATATGATATTGCTGGTGTTACTGATAATAAGGTGAGTGTTTACTATAATGGAAAGAAGATTAATATTAAATCATTCCAAGATTATATGGGACTTTACCCCACTGAATCTAAAAAGGTCTTTGAAAAACTATCTGATAGATGGGAACTTGGAGTTACTGCATCTAGTAATGATAAGTTTGAACAGATTTCATTTGTAAATGGTATTTCAACACCAAATGGTGGTATTCATGTTGATGTTGTTACGAAGATTATTTCTAGTCTCGTAGTTAAGTATATCAAGAAAAAGCATAAGAAGGATGTTATGGAAAAATATGTTAAAAATTATCTTTCAATTTATCTAAACTGTGTAATTGAAAATCCTTCATTTGATTCTCAAGCGAAGGAAAGATTGATTACACCAAAGTCAAAGTTTGGTTCTCAACCTGAGATTAATGATAAGTTTATTAAGAATCTATGTGATAATGCTGGACTTTCAGAAAAAGTTATGCAATTTTCAGAGTTCAAAGATAAGACATTAGCTAAAAAGACAAATGGAACAAAAAAGAATAAGCTACGAGATATTCCTAAGTTAGATGATGCTAATTGGGCTGGAACAAGGCGTTCTGAGCAATGTACTTTAATTCTTACAGAAGGAGATTCAGCTAAGTCTATGGCTATTGCTGGTCTATCAGTTGTAGGGAGAGATAAATATGGTGTATTCCCTCTTAAGGGTAAGGTCTTGAATGTAAGGGATGCTACGATTAAGCAAATTACAGGAAATACTGAAATTACTAATATCAAGAAAATCATAGGTCTTGAGAGTGGAAAAACATACAAGAATATTAAATCACTTCGTTATGGTAAGGTTATGATTATGACAGACCAAGACCACGATGGATCTCATATTAAGGGACTTATCTTGAATCTATTTCATAGCGAGTGGCCTGAACTACTTAAATTGAATTATGTTAATTGTATGGTAACCCCTATTATCAAGGTTTCAAAAGATAAGAAGATTCGTTCATTCTATACATTAACAGACTATAATAAGTGGAAGGATAAATACTATAATAGTCGTTGGAGAGTAAAATATTATAAGGGATTGGGAACATCTACTTCTAGTGAAGCGAAAGAATATTTCAAGGATTTGAAAGTAAATCAGTATATTACAAATGATAAAACAGATGATTCAATGGTGCTTGCTTTCAAAAAGACAGAAGCAGATAATCGTAAGTCTTGGCTTAAAACATACAAAGAAGAAGAGATATTAGATTATAATAAGGAAGAAACACAGATTAATGATTTCATTGATTATGAGTTTAAGCATTTCTCTAATTCAGATAATCTTAGATCAATCGGTTCTAGTATAGATGGTTTGAAGGTATCACAAAGAAAGATATTGTTCTCATGTTTCAAGAGAAATCTTAAATCTGAAATAAGGGTTGCCCAGCTTTCAGGTTATGTTAGTGAAAATGCGGCATATCACCATGGTGAGATGTCACTCCAGGGTGCGATAGTTGGAATGGCACAGAACTTTGTTGGTTCTAATAATATTAACCTTCTAGAGCCAAATGGTCAGTTTGGAACTCGAATCATGGGTGGTAATGATTCAGCAAGTGCTAGGTATATTCATACTCAATTGAATCCATTGACAGAGTATATCTATCCACAAAAGGATTTTCCACTACTAGATTATGTAGATGATGATGGGTTGCTTGTTGAACCAAAATGGTATTGTCCTATTATTCCAATGGTCTTGGTTAATGGAATGATTGGTATTGGAACTGGATTCAGTACAACTATTCCTCAGTTTAATCCACTTGATTGTATCAATAATATTCGGAGAAAGATGGATGGGATGCCTTATCTATCAATGATGCCTCATTATAAAGGATTTACTGGAAAGATTACAAAGAAAATGGAAAAAGATAGACTTAAGTTTATAACAAAGGGTAAGTATCATATTGATGATGATAAAGTAGTAATTACAGAACTACCGATTGGTAAATGGACTCACGATTTTAAGGAATATATAGAAGATATTTTGAAGAAAGATGATTCATGGATCCTCGATTATGAGAATCATTCTACAGATGAAAAAGTAAAGTTTGTAATCAAGGTTTCAGATGAATCTCTCTTTGATAATACTTACAAAAATAACGATGTATTTGAAGAACAATTCAAACTTGTATCTACAAAATCTGTTTCAAATATGCATCTCTATAATAAGGATGGAACTATCAAGAAATATGATACTATCTATCAAATAGCAGATGAACATTACTATGTCCGTTTGAATATGTATGGGCGTCGGAAAGCTTATGAGCTAGAGAACCTACAAAAAGAAATAAATCTACTAGAGGCTAAAATGAGATTTATTCAAGATGTAATTGATGATAAGGTGGTTATTTACAAACAATCAAAGGTTTCAATTATTGAGAAGCTCTGTGAACTAGAATATCCATTCTTTGAAAATGGCGAGATCATTGAATATGATGAAAAGGTGGAAGTAAAAACAGAGTATAATTATCTATTGAATCTAGCTATTCATAACTTTACTTCAGAGAAGGTTGATGAATTAGAAAATGATATTAAAACAAAGAAAGATGAATATGACAAACTAGATGCAATGGATCCAAAAGATATTTGGAAGAAAGAACTAGATGAACTAGAAGAAAAGTATAAGGAATGGTTAAAGTGATTTAAGAATTATTAGAGTTATAATAATAATGTAATATGGATATTGAATCTCAAGAAATACGTAATAAAGAATTACTGAGAAAAAATAATGAAGAATTAGACAGGTTATGTAATAAAATATGTTTATGTATTGGTTGGTCTTTAGTATTAGCCTTAATGATATACTCTCTTTTTTTTATTTTTTCTAAATGATATCTTTTACAAATTTGATAAATATATAAAATTATTTTTATAAATAATATAAATGGATAGTCTAAAAATGGATGGTATCAATCTAGAAGAAAAAAGATATCTTTGGTTAAATTTTTCAGAACAAACTGGACAACATTTATACTGTTATCTAGATCGAGATGGTAATAAAATATATGGCAATATAGTAACTAATTCTGATACTGATTACCCATACTCAAATGTTTCTATACATAAAAGGGCTGAATGTAAGGGCGAAGCAGTCGATTTTGTATCTTCACATATTAATAAATCATTGAAACAATGATCTTCTTACACCTTCATTTTGTAATTGATTAAATCTTCTTTCTAGTTCATCTGAACTACCTTCTCTTCTAGGAACAACTGGGCTTACATTTTCCATTTGTTGTAATGCTGCTAATCTTCTTTCTAAACTACTGATTCCAGAACTTGATGATTGAGCTCTTCGACTTCTTGGTCTACTACGGCTTCTTGATCTAGAACCTCTTCTACTTCTTGGGCGGGAACTACTTCTTGATCTAGAACCTCTTC
>MDSZ01183769.1_pt1 | contig 13253 bp, 12 predicted proteins | sample 811201 | NCBI WGS metagenome assembly MDSZ01 (sample SAMN05326647, study PRJNA326480) | marine metagenome | isolation source: seawater | place: Indian Ocean: North | collected 2010
GAGTGCATAAGGATTTACCTAGAGGCTTAGAAGATGATATTGGCAAGTTCTGCATAAACTTTCCAAAAATTATTGATGATCTTGAAACTTTACTAACTGATAATAGAATTTTTAAACAAAGAAATGTAGACATTGGAATAGTTTCAAAACAAGATGCTTTAGATTATTCTTTTTCAGGAGTAATGCTAAGAGGGTCTGGTGTTCCTTGGGATTTGAGAAAATCTCAACCTTATGATTGTTACAAAGATTTAGATTTCAAAATACCAATAGGAAAGAACGGTGATTGTTATGATAGATATTTATGTAGAATTGAAGAAATGAGGGAGAGTATTAAAATAATAAATCAATGCTTAGATAAAATGCCAAAAGGTCCAATTAAAACAAACGATAATAAAATTTCGCCACCCAAAAAACAACTTTTGAAAGAGTCTATGGAGGCTTTAATACATCATTTTAAATTGTTTACAGAGGGATATAGAGTTGATAAGGATGAAATTTATACTGCTGTTGAGGCCCCAAAAGGTGAATTTGGAGTATATCTAATATCAGACGGTTCAAATAAGCCTTACAAATGTAAAATTAGAGCTCCAGGGTTTTCACACTTACAAGCTATGGATTATTTAATAAAAGGTCATATGCTTGCAGATGTACCCGCTGTGTTAGGTTCAATGGATATAGTCTTTGGAGAGGTTGATAGATGAGTATTAAAAAAATATCAAAAGATCAGCCAGATAAATTTGAATTTAATGAGGAAAATTTACAGCTTGCAAACAAAATTATTCAAAATTATCCAGATGGTAAACAACAAAGTGCTGTTATGGCTCTATTGTATTTGGCTCAAAAACAAAACAACAACTGGATACCCTTGGTAGCAATGAAATATATAGCAAAATTTTTGCAAATGCCTTACATAAAAGTTTATGAAGTAGCTACTTTCTACTCTATGTATAATCTTACTCCTGTAGGTAAACATTTTATTCAGGTCTGCACAACTACACCATGTATGATAAGAGGTGCATATAAACTTGTAGAGGCATGTAAAGAGAAAATTTCAAATGAACAAAATAAATTATCTGAAAACGGTGAATGCTCATGGGTAGAAGTTGAGTGTCTCGGAGCCTGTGTTAACGCTCCAATGATGCAGATAAATCAAGATTATTATGAGGATTTAGATAAAGAAAAGACTTTAAAAATTATTGATAAAATTTTAAACAGTCAAATACCAGAGCCAGGATCATACAGAGGTAGAAAAAATTCAGAACCTGAAAATAATAGAAAAACTTTAATCGAGATTAACAATGCTTGAAGATAAAGATAGAATATTTAAAAATTTATATAATGACGCCTCATCCTCTTTGGACGGTGCGTTTGAGAGAGGTGATTGGAGTAATACTAAAGAAATTTTACAGAAAAAAAGAGATGATATTATTGATGAAATAAAAACCTCTGAGCTTAGAGGAAGAGGTGGAGCAGGATTTCCCACAGGTCTAAAATGGTCCTTTGCGCCAAAAGAAGTTAGTAATAGACCACATTACTTAGTAATAAATGCTGATGAGTCCGAACCAGGAACATGTAAAGATAGAGATATATTGCGTTTTGAGCCACACAAACTTATAGAAGGTTGCTTAATTGCTTCTTATGCCGTTAACGCACATGTATGTTACATCTATATACGAGGAGAGTACTATAATGAGGGTGTCAGACTTCAGAAAGCAATTGACGAAGCATACGAAAAAAAATTAATAGGTAAAAATGCATGTGGAGCTGGCTGGGATTTTGATATTTATATACATTATGGTGCTGGAGCGTATATATGCGGTGAAGAAACAGCTTTATTAGAAAGTTTAGAGGGAAAAAAAGGACAACCAAGATTAAAGCCCCCCTTTCCTGCATTGGTAGGTCTATATGGTTGTCCTACGATAATTAACAATGTGGAAACCATTGCTGTAGTGCCAACAATTTTAAGGAAAGGTGGAAAGTGGTTTGCATCACTAGGTAAACCAAAAAACACAGGCACTAAAATTTTCTGTATTTCTGGGAATGTTAATAAACCTTGTAATGTGGAGGAAGAAATGGGAATTCCCTTAAAAACACTGATAGAAAAACATGCAGGCGGTGTAATAGGTGGATGGGATAATTTAAAAGCTGTCATACCTGGTGGATCATCAATGCCATTACTTCCTAAAGAAATTTGCGAAACTATTAAAATGGATTTTGACTCTCTAGTGGAAAATAAAAGTGGTTTAGGAACCGCAGGTATAATAGTGATTAATAAAGATCAAGATATAATTAAGTGTATGGCAAGAATTGCTAGATTTTATAAGCACGAGAGTTGCGGTCAATGTACACCTTGCAGAGAAGGTTCCGGTTGGATGTGGAGAATGTTAGAGAGAATGGCTAAAGGTGAGGCTTCGAAAGATGAAGTCGATATGCTTTTGGATGTAACAAAACAGATTGAAGGACACACAATATGTGCATTCGGAGAGGGATCATCTTGGCCAGTTCAAGGATTAATTAGGCATTTTAAAAGTGAGATAGTAAAAAGAAATAATTTTGACCCTATGATAAAAAAAGATAGAGAAATACCTTATCTTGTTGATCAACATTTGTTGGATAAATAATGATAAAATTAAAAGTAAATGAAACTGATTTAGAAGTTGAAGAAGGATTAACTGTACTTCAAGCTTGCGAAAAAGCTGGTGTAGAAATACCGAGGTTTTGTTACCACGAAAAACTTTCTATAGCTGGTAATTGCCGAATGTGCTTAGTTGAATTGGAAAAATCTCCAAAACCTATAGCTTCATGCGCGATGCCGGCTACTGAAGGTATGAATATAAAAACAAATACAGAAAAAGTAGAGAAAGCAAGAAAAGGTGTTATGGAATTTTTACTTGCAAATCACCCTTTAGATTGTCCTGTATGCGATCAAGGCGGTGAATGTGATCTACAAGATCAATCTATGTTTTACGGAATCGATAAATCGAGATTCAAAGAAAATAAAAGATATGTACCAGAGAAATACATGGGTCCTTTGATAAAAACGCAAATGACAAGATGTATTCACTGCACAAGATGTATTAGGTTTGCGACCGAGATTGCCGGTGTTCCAGAATTAGGAGCTATTGGTAGAGGAGAAGATATGCAAATCACAACTTACTTAGAAAAAGCTATGGATTCTGAGTTATCCGCAAATGTAATTGATCTATGTCCAGTAGGAGCATTGACATCAAAACCTTATGTATTTGAAGCAAGGCCATGGGAGTTAAAAAAAACAGAGACAATAGACGTAATGGATGCGATTGGCTCAAGCATTAGAGTTGACACTTATGGATGGGAGGTCAAAAGAGTTTTACCTAGAATAAATGAGGACATTAACGAAGAATGGATTTCCGATAAAACTAGATATGCATGTGATGGGCTTAAAAATCAGAGACTAGACACCCCATACGTAAAAATCAATGGAAAATTTCAGCCCTCTAATTGGAAAAATGTCTATGAGAAAATAACTGACAAAATTAAACAAACAGACCCAGAGAATATTGCAGGCTTTTTAGGAGATCTGACCAATATGGAAACTATGTTTTCTGCAAAAGAGTTTTTTGAAAAAATATTAAACTCTAAACACTTAGAGAGCAGGAGTGAAGAAACCTTTACTGATATTAGTAACAGGGAAAATTATATATTTAATAGCACGATTAACGGAATAGAGGAAAGTGATTTTATATTACTAATTGGAACAAATCCAAGATTAGAGTCGACTATACTCAATTCAAGAATAAGAAAAGGATATTTAAATTCAAAAATGAAAATTTTTTCTTTTGGAGATGTTGGAGATTTAACTTATCCATATGAGGTTTTAGAAAATAGCACAAATAATTTTGATAATTTTTTAAATAATAAAGTTTTAAGCTCAGAATTTGCAAAATCAAAAACACCGATGCTTATATTTGGTAAATCGTTTTTTAAATTAAAATCGTCAAAATATTTATTTCATAAAACCAAAAAATTTATAAATGAAAACATTAAAAATTATCAAAAAAATTGGAATCCTCTAAACATAATTTCAAGAGATGCATCTACAGTTGGAGGTTTTGATCTAAATTTAATTAGTTCAGAGGACGGATATAACAATACACTACAAAATTTAAATAATAATAAATTTCAGATTGTTTTTTTATTTGGTCAAGATAATTTAAAATTTAATAAAAAAAACGAATTTATAATATATATAGGAAGTCATGGTGATCGCGGAGCAGAGATTGCAGATATCATACTTCCATCCCCAGCTTATACTGAGCAAGACGGATATTATACGAACCTAGAGGGCAAAATTCAAAAAGCATACAAAGCCACTTATCCTCCTGGTGAAGCAAAAGAAGAGTGGGAAATTTTAAATGAAATATCGAAAATTTATAAAAATAAAAGTTTGTATAAAGATCGAGAGTATTTAATTGACACTATGATGAACTATTTAAATATTAACAAAAAAAATAATATAAATTATCTTAATGAGGAATTATTTTCAGAGGAATTAATAATAGTTGATGAAATTGATTATTTTTATTCTAATGTCGTCGCAAGAGCATCAAAAACGATGACTGAGTGTAAGAACGAGAAATTAAATTTTAAAAAAACTGGTACTGAGGGATAAATGAATATTTATATAGAAACTTTGTTAACAGAAACTTATAAAATTATTTTTTTAATTTTACCTGTTTTAACGGCAGTAGCCTTAATAGTTTGGCTTGACAGACGTGTTTGGGCTTTTGTTCAAAAAAGAAGAGGTCCTAATGTGGTTGGACCTTTTGGTCTTTTGCAATCTCTCGCTGATGCATTTAAATATATTTTCAAAGAAATAATTATACCTGCAACCTCAAATAAAATAATTTTTATTCTAGCTCCAATTGTTACAATGACCCTAGCGTTAATTGCCTGGGCGGTAATTCCATTTGGTGAAAATCTAGTATTGGCAGATATAAATGTGGGTATTTTATATTTGTTTGCTGTTTCATCATTGGGGGTTTATGGAATTATAATGGGTGGATGGGCCTCAAATTCTAAATATCCATTTTTTGGATCTATAAGATCTGCTGCTCAAATGGTTTCTTATGAAGTATCAATTGGTGTAATTATAATTAATGTATTGTTATGTGTTGGTTCACTAAATTTGACAGATATAGTCTTAGCACAAAAAAATATGTGGTTTATATTACCATTATTTCCAATGTTTATTATATTCTTCATATCAGCTCTCGCAGAAACAAATAGACCACCCTTCGATTTGCCAGAGGCCGAGGCTGAGCTTGTAGCCGGTTATCAAACAGAATATTCAGGAATGATGTACGCTATGTTTTGGCTTGGTGAATATGCAAATATTCTTCTAATGTGTGCTATTGGATCGATATTGTTTCTTGGTGGTTGGTTATCACCAATAGACTTACATCCATTTAATGCAATACCAGCACCTATATGGTTGTTGTTAAAAATAATGTTTCTTTTTATTTTAATTGCTTTGGTTAAAGCTATTGTGCCGAGATATAGATATGATCAATTAATGAGATTAGGGTGGAAAATTTTTCTTCCTTTTTCGCTAATTTATGTAGTTTTAACATCAAGTTTTCTGTTATATTTTGATTTATTACCTAATGGATAAAAATGAAAATAAGTAGATTTTTAAAAACAATATTTTTGATAGATTTTGCTAATGGCTTAATAATTGCAATAAAAGAAATATTTAAAAAAAAAAAGACGATAAATTATCCTTTTGAAAAAGGAAAATTAAGTCCAAGGGCAAGAGGAGAGCATGCATTAAGAAGATACCCTAACGGAGAAGAAAGATGTATTGCCTGTAAATTGTGTGAAGCTGTTTGTCCAGCTCAAGCAATAACAATAGAGTCTACTGAAAGGGAAGACGGAAGCAGAAAAACTACTAGGTATGATATAGACATGTTAAAATGTATTTATTGCGGTTTATGTGAAGAATCCTGCCCAGTGGATGCAATTGTTCAAGGTCCAAACTTTGAATTTGCAACAGAAACTAGAGAAGAGCTATTTTACAACAAAGAAAAACTTTTAGAAAATGGTGACAGATGGGAAAATATTTTATCGGCGAATATAAAAGCCGATAATGCTCACAGATAGTTAAATGATTGTTCAATCAATTTTTTTTTATTTATTCTCTTTTATTGCAATTGTTTCTGCAATAATGGTTACAGTTTCTAGAAATACTGTTCACTCTGTTTTTTTTTTAATTTTAGATTTTGTTAGTATTTCTTGTTTATTCATAATGGGTGGGGCAGAATTTCTAGGCATGATTATGTTAATAGTTTATGTAGGTGCTGTGGCTGTGCTTTTTTTGTTTGTAGTAATGATGTTGAACGTAGCACAACAAGAAAATGAGTGGTTTCAAAGCAAGAAAGGAAATGCTCAGAGTAGCTCCCATATTCCTTTTGGATTTTTAATAAGCACTATAATTTTCTTTGAATTGATTATTGTTATAGGCGGATGGAAATATAAACCAGATATTGGTAATTCTCTAAACTTAAATTTAAATGAAGGAATTACAAATACTCATTCAATAGGTTCAGTCTTATACACTGATTATATTCATTTATTTCAAATATCTGGAATGATATTGTTGGTTTCAATGATAGGTGCAATTGTTTTGACATACAAAAAAAGGGATAGTTTAAAGAGACAAAGTTACATAAAACAAATATCAAGGGAAAGACGAACTGGTGTAGAGTTAGTAGATGTTAAAAAAAATCAGGGAGTAAGTATAGATGTTTGAAATTGGTTTAGGACATTATCTAACTTTAGGTGCGATTATTTTTACTATAGGTATTGGGGGAATTTTTTTAAACAGAAAAAATATTATTGTGATACTGATGAGTATTGAATTAATATTATTAGCAGTAAATATAAATTTAGTTGCATTTTCAGCATATTTAAATGATTTAACTGGCCAGATATTCACCTTATTTATTTTAACTGTTGCAGCAGCAGAAGCAGCTATTGGATTGGCAATTATAGTAGTCTATTTTAGAAACGCAGGAACAATACGAGTCGAAGAAATAGATAACCTTAAAGGATAATTAAATAAAATGGAGTACTTGATAGTTTTTTTACCTTTGGCAGGTGCATTTATTTCTGGATTTTTTGGGAATAAAATTAAACATAGAAATTCAGAAATTATCACAAGTTCATTCACATTTATAAGTGCAGTTTTGTCAATTATAATTTTTTATGAGGTTATAATAAATGATTACACCTCCAACAAAATAATTGCAAGTTGGATCAACTCTGGAGAATTGAATGTAAATTGGTCTATAAAAATAGACACGTTATCTTCAGTGATGTTAGTTGTTGTAACATTCATATCATTTTTAGTACATGTCTATTCAATTGGATACATGGCAGAGGACCCACATAAATCAAGATTTATGTCTTATTTATCCTTGTTCACTTTTTCAATGCTAATCTTAGTTACATCAGATAATTTTTTGCAATTATTTTTTGGATGGGAAGGAGTAGGAGTTTGTTCATATTTTTTGATAGGTTTTTGGTTTAAAAAAAAGACTGCTAATGCAGCGGCAATTAAAGCATTTTTAGTTAACAGAGTAGGTGATTTTGGTCTTGCTTTAGGAATATTTTTAATTTTTTACTTGTGCAATACAGTAAACTACGAGGAAGTATTCCAATTAATTCCATTACTTATAGATACTAAATTAAATTTTTTAGGTATTGAGTTAAACTCAGTAAATCTAATTTGTTTATTGTTATTTGTTGGAGCGATGGGAAAGTCTGCCCAAATTTTTTTACACACTTGGCTACCAGATGCAATGGAGGGACCAACACCAGTTTCAGCATTAATTCATGCTGCTACAATGGTAACAGCAGGTGTTTTTTTAATCGTAAGATGCTCACCAATTTATGAATATTCTCCACTGGCTTTATCCATAATAACATTAGTTGGATTGACTACAGCTCTATTTGCAGCAAGTGTAGCACTTGTCCAAAACGACATTAAAAAAATTATAGCTTACTCAACATGCAGTCAACTTGGGTACATGTTTTTCGCAAGCGGAGTTGGGGCTTATAACGTCGCAATGTTTCACCTGTTTACACATGCTTTTTTTAAAGCACTTTTATTTCTTGGTGCAGGATCAGTAATCCACTCGTTTAAAAATGAACAAGACATAGAAAAGATGGGTGGTGTTTGGAAAAAATTACCTTACACATATACTTTTATGATTATAGGAACTCTAGCATTGACGGGTTTTCCATTGTTATCAGGTTTTTACTCGAAAGATGCAATTATTGAGTATGCTTATTTACATGGATCAAGAATTGGTTTTATTGCTGCATATATAGGAATTTTTACAGCCTTATTAACATCAATCTATTCTTGGAGACTTATATTTAAGACATTTCACGGTGAATATAACAATAAAAATATATCAATTGAAAAAATGCATGAATCGCCATTGGTAATGTTGTTACCACTTTTTCTTTTATCTCTCGGAGCTATATTTGCCGGATATTTATTTAAAGAATTATTTATAGGATACGGAAGTAGTTTAAATTTTTGGCAAGAGTCTATATTATTTTTGAAACCATTAAGTATTGAACATCCTCCTTTATGGTTTATATTGTTAACACCTTGTTTAGTTACGTTATCAATACCCATTTCTTATTTAATTTTTACAAAATATAAAGAAATATCCGTTTATTTATCCGAAGAGAACAAACCATTATATAATTTTTTAAAAAATAAATGGTACTTTGATGAATTATATGAATTTATTTTCGTGAAACCATGCAAAAGAATCGGACATTATTTTTGGAAAGCTGTCGATGGATTAATAATTGACAAATTTGGACCTGATGGAATTTCAAAAGTAGTAAAAAATTTTTCTTTGCGTGCAGTAAAATTCCAAACAGGATTTATTTATCAGTATGCTTTCATAATGTTGCTTGGATTTTCTATAATCTTAACAATTTTAATTATTAAATAATGAATTTTCCCATACTTTCATCACTTATTTTATTACCAATTATTGGTTCAATTTTTCTAATTTTTATTAAATCTGAAAAAGATAATAATCCCATAAAGTATGTAGCCTTATTCATATCTTTAGCTAATCTTTTTTTAGGATTATATTTATGGTCCATTTTTGATAGTAGTATCTCAGATTTTCAATTTGTAGAAAATAGGAATTGGATATTAGGTTTAATAAATTATAAAGTTGGCATAGATGGTATTTCAATACTATTTGTAATTCTTGCAACTTTAATAACTCCATTATGTATTCTTTCTGTTAACTCAACTATAAAATATCGATTAAAAGATTTTCTTATATCTATTTTAATAATGGAGTCCCTAATGATAGGTGTGTTTTGCTCATTAGACCTTGTAGTATTTTACCTTTTTTTTGAGGGAGGATTAATTCCAATGTTTTTGATTATAGGAATATGGGGTGGAGAAAGACGTGTATACTCAGCTTTTAAGTTTTTCTTATATACATTATTAGGCTCTGTTTTGATGTTAGTTGCAATTATTTCCATTTATTGGATCTCAGGAACGACTGATATTGTAAAACTATATGAAATTGGTGTAGACACAAAATATCAAAATCTATTATGGTTAGCCTTTTTTAGCTCATTCGCCGTAAAAACTCCAATGTGGCCTGTTCACACATGGTTACCTGATGCGCATGTAGAGGCTCCAACTGCTGGATCGGTTCTATTAGCTGCAATACTTTTAAAAATGGCTGGTTATGGTTTTATAAGGTTTTCAGTTGGACTATTTCCTGTTGCATCAGAATATTTTTCAAATTTAGTTTTCATATTAAGCATAATAGCAATCATTTATACATCTTTAGTAGCTCTTATGCAGGAAGATATGAAAAAATTAATTGCATACTCCTCTGTAGCACACATGGGATTTGTAACACTAGGTATATTTACAATGACTACTCAAGGTATAGAAGGTGCAATTTTTCAAATGATTAGTCATGGACTTGTATCAGCTGCTTTATTTTTATCTGTTGGGGTAATATATGAAAGAAATCATACTAGACTTATTAATAATTACGGTGGATTAGTATCTGTCATGCCAAGATATGCAGTCTTATTTATGATATTCACACTCGGGGCAGTTGGTTTGCCTGGTACCACAGGTTTTATTGGTGAATTTTTAATTTTAATGGCTGCTTTTCAAAAAAATTTTTTAATAGCAATTATAGCTAGCTTAGGAGTAATATTAAGCGCAGCATATATGCTGTGGTTATACAAAAGAGTAATTTTTGGACAAATAACAATAGAAAAAGTTAAAACAATGATTGATCTCAATAAATCAGAAAAAACAATTTTATGGATTTTAGCAATACCAATAATATTCTTTGGTTTTTATCCAGATCCATTATTTGATACTTTTAACACATCTGTCGCTAACTTTTTAGAAGTATATAATTTAAATATAGAAACTTACTTAGCTGGAAAATAATGGACAATTACAATTTAATCTTTTCTGAAATATTTATTTCAATATCTATTATGTTATTATTAATTATTGGAGTATATAAAAAAAATAGTTCTAATACGGTTTACAATATATCTATAGTTACATTAATTATCATACTTGTGATGAATATTAATTTATTTAATTTGCCGTCAACTAATTTATTTAATGGTAGTTACACAGTAGACTATTTGTCAAATTTTATGAAATTATTAACTATTTTGTCAGGTATTTTCGTAATGCTAACATCATCGACCTATCTTCAAATTAATAAAATTTACAAAATAGAATATCCGATACTTCTGTTAAGCTCGATTTTAGGTATGATGATTATGATAAGTTCAAATGATTTAATAGTATTTTACATGGGATTGGAATTACAATCTTTAGCTTTATATGTCTTGGCTTCTTTTAATCGAGACAACAAATTATCGTCTGAATCTGGTTTAAAATATTTTGTTTTAAGCGCTCTATCCTCTGGTTTATTACTTTATGGTTGTTCTTTAATTTATGGATTTGCCGGTTCAACTAATTTTAACGTGATATCCGACAATATTTCAGAAGTTAAATACGGACTAACACTTGGCATAGTATTTATACTTGTTGGCCTATCTTTTAAAATTTCTGCAGTACCTTTTCATATGTGGGCCCCTGATGTTTATCAAGGATCACCGACTTCAGTTACTTTATTTTTTGCAATATTGCCTAAAATCGCTGCTTTGACAGTGTTTATTAAATTTCTATATATCCCATTCATAAACCTGATTGATCAATGGCAAATAATAATAATATTTTTGGCTATATCATCCATGGTTTTCGGTTCTGTTGCTGCTATAGGTCAAAAAAATCTGAAAAGGCTTATGGCTTACAGTTCAATTAGTCATATGGGTTTTGCTTTAGCTGGAGTCTCAGTGGGCACTAACCAAGGAATTCAAAGTTCTATTACATATATTTCTATTTATTTGATTATGAATTTGGCTTTTTTTAGTTGTTTATTTATGTTGAGAAGAAATGAACGTTATTTCGAAAGTATCGATGATTTATCAGGTTTATCTAAAAATCATCCCCTGTTGTCCATCTCGCTTCTTATAGTTTTATTTTCGTTAGCAGGCATTCCTCCTTTAGCAGGTTTTTTTGCAAAATTTTATATTTTCTTAGCAATCATAGAAAATGAAATGTATTTTTTAGCTATAATAGGATTATTATCAACTGTGATAGCAGCATTTTATTATTTAAGATTAATTAAAACAATTTATTTTGATGAGGAAAAAGAGCAATATGAGTTTGATCATAAACTTGGTTTAAAAATTTCTTTAACATTATCAACATTATTTTTATTGGTTTACTTTATATATCCAAGTCCACTTATTTCAGTTGTGTCTAAGATTAATATATTATAGATGCTGCTTAAAAAATTTTCATTTAAAAAAGTTAAAAGTACAAATGATGTAGCTATAAGAAAGATTAGATCGGGGTTTTTAAAAGGTATAATAGTTTCAGATGAACAATCTAAAGGAAGAGGTAGGCATGGAAAAAGTTGGATTTCAATTAAAGGCAATTTGTTTACAACCATTTTTATACCTTTAAAAAAGAATTACGATCAAGTTAAAATAACCAATATAAACTGTAAATTAATTAAAGAATGCATCAACAAAATAATTAAAAAAAAAATTACAGTAAAAAAACCAAATGATTTGTTAATTGAAGAGAAAAAAATTTGTGGAATTTTACAAGAAATGTATACTTATAAAAAAAAACATTTTATGATACTTGGCATTGGTATCAATATAACTAAAAGTCCATACTTAGGAGATTATAAAACCACATTCATCAACAAATATTTAGAAAAAAAAATTTCAAGAGACAAAGTTTTTAATAGTTTAAAAAAAATATATGAAAATAAAATAATAAAGATTGAAGAATGTATTTAATTGGAGACATTGGTAATACGGAAACAAAAATTTGCTTAGTTAATAATAGTTTTAAGAAAACAAAAAAAATCTTTCTTAATACAAATTTAATAAATAACAAATACTTAGACAAAAAATTATCAAAAATATTTAATAAAGATTATATTTTTGACAAAATTATATTTTGTAGCGTTGTTCCAAGAGCTTTTAATTTTATTAAAAAATATTTAGTAAAGAAAATAAAATTAAAGGCTGTTGAAATTAAAGAATTAAAAATATCTAAATTTATTAATGTAAGAGCAAATAAAAACCAAGTAGGTTCTGATAGGATTATAAATGCAATTGGTGCGATAAATAACAAAGATAACTTTATAATAATTGATCTTGGAACTGCGACTACATTTGATGTAATTAATAAAAAAGACTACCTCGGAGGCGTTATTGCACCAGGAATTTTACTCTCGTTAAATAGTTTGAGTAATAAAGCATCTTTGATACCTAAAATTAAATTTAAAAAATCTAAAAATATAATCGGAAAAAATACAAATACATCAATTAACTCCGGATTTTATTGGGGATATTCAGGTCTTATTAAAAATATTATCAATTTAATTATGAAAAAAACCAAATTAAAATATAAAATTCTTATGACAGGAGGGTTGGCTAACATGTTTAAAAGTTCTATTGATCATAAAGTTGATGTAGATAAAGAATTAACACTAGATGGCATATTAAAAATAATCAAACTATTAAATAAAAATGAAAAATGAAGTATTATTCTGTCCATTAGGGGGCGCTGGAGAGATAGGTATGAATATGTA
>MDSZ01007272.1_pt1 | contig 13252 bp, 12 predicted proteins | sample 811201 | NCBI WGS metagenome assembly MDSZ01 (sample SAMN05326647, study PRJNA326480) | marine metagenome | isolation source: seawater | place: Indian Ocean: North | collected 2010
CGGTATATGGTCCATGGGGTAGGCCAGATATGGCTTTATTTATGTTTACAAAATCAATTCTAGATGGAAAGAAAATTTCTGTTTATAACCATGGTGATCACAAAAGAGACTTCACATATATTGACGATATTGTTGAGGGAGTTACTAGAGTTCTAGATAGACCAGCTTCAGGAAATCCTAATTGGAACAGCAGTGATCCTGATTCTGGTTCATCTCTTGCACCATGGCGTCTTTATAATATTGGTAATAACTCTCCTGTTGAATTATTAGACTACATTAATGCAGTTGAAAAAGCGCTTGGTATAAAGGCGAATATGGAAATGCTACCTCTTCAGCCTGGCGATGTGCCATACACTTATGCTGATGTTGATGATTTGGTACAAGATATAGATTACAAACCTTCCATGAATATAGAGCAAGGAGTAAAAAATTTTGTTAAATGGTATAGAGAGTACTATAAAGTATGAGTAATTTAGAAAATTTTAAAGTTGGAATTATTGGATTAGGTTATGTAGGCCTCCCATTAGCTGTAGAGTTTGGTAAACAGTATGAAACAATTGGATTTGATATAAATCAATTTCGAGTGAAAGAATTATTAGATGGCTGTGATTCAACTCTGGAGGTAACTAACGATCAATTAAAAAATTCTAAAAATCTTCAATTTTCAACCAACATTGTTGACTTAGAAAATTGCAACATTTTTATAGTTACAGTTCCAACACCAATTGACAGTCATAAGAACCCAAATTTAAATCCATTAATTGAAGCAAGTAAAACTGTAGGCAGTATTTTAAAAAAAGATGATATTGTTATCTATGAGTCAACTGTTTACCCAGGCGCAACCGAAGAAGTTTGCGTACCAATTCTTGAACAAGAATCTGGTTTAGAATTTAATGAAGATTTTTATTGTGGTTACTCTCCCGAAAGAATAAATCCTGGAGATAAAGAGCATAGCATCACAACAATAATGAAAATAACTTCAGGATCAACTCCGGAAATCGCAAACAAAGTCGATGAACTTTATAAATCCATTATAAAAGCAGGAACGCATAAGGCTCATAGTATTAAGGTTGCAGAGGCTGCTAAGGTGATAGAAAATACCCAGCGAGATATTAATATTGCTCTTATAAATGAACTTGCACTGATATTTAACAAGTTGGATATTGATACTGAATCAGTTTTAGAAGCAGCAGGAACTAAATGGAATTTTTTACCCTTTCGTCCGGGTATGGTTGGCGGACATTGTATTGGTATTGATCCATATTACTTGACACACAAGGCAATAGAAGTTGGGTATCATCCAGAAATAATTCTTGCGGGAAGAAAGCTAAATGACAGTATGAGTTTTTATGTTGTTGATCAGATTTCTAAATTGATGATTAAAAAAGAGCTTAGCATTGTAAATGCAAATGTCTTAATCATGGGGTTAGCCTTCAAAGAAAATTGTCCAGATATCCGTAACTCTAAAGTTGTTGATTTAGTAAATGAATTTAGTAATTATAATTGCAAAGTTGATGTTTATGATCCTTGGATAGATAAAAATCAAGCCGAGCAAGACTATAGTATAAAGCCAATAAGTAAGATAAATAAAAATTATTATGATGTAATTGTAATTGCTGTTGCTCACAAACAGTTTCAAGAACTAACTGCTGAAGAAATAAAATCTTATGGAAAAGAAAATCACGTACTTTTTGACATCAAATATGTTTTAAGTGCAGCAGACAGTGATGGTCGTTTATAACAATTTAAAGAGAAATAAAAATTTAGAAATTTAATGGGAATAATATAATGAAAAATATTTATATTGGAAATCGTGAGATAGGTCGTGGACAAAGTTGTTTCCTAGTTGCTGAAGTTGCGCAAGCACATGATGGTTCTCTTGGTATTGCACATAGCTATATTGATGCAGTCGCAGAAGCAGGTGTTGATGCCATTAAGTTTCAAACCCACATAGCAGAAGCAGAGAGCACCCAAAAAGATAAATTTCGTATTAATTTTAGCTATGAAGATGCAAACAGATATGAATATTGGAAGAGAATGGAATTTACTGAACAACAATGGAGAGGCATTAAAGATCATTGTGACAGTCTAGGTTTAACTTTTTTAAGTTCCGCATTTTCAGTAGAGGCAGTTGAGTTACTCGATCAGATTGGTATGCCTGCATGGAAGGTCGGTTCAGGAGAGATAAATAATCCATTAATTCTTGAAGCAATGTTAAGAACTTCAAAACCAATCTTATTGAGCACTGGAATGAGCAATTGGAGCGAAATAGATGAGAGTATCTCAATTTTATCAGGACAAAAAGCTGACTATGCTGTTTTTCAATGCACTAGTAAGTATCCAACCAGTTTAGATGAAATTGGACTAAATGTTCTTAGTGAGATGAAAAGTAGGTATAAGGTTCCTATAGGCTTATCTGATCATTCGGGTTCAACATCATCAGCATATTCTGCTATTGCTAATAATGCGGATATTTTAGAATTTCATATAGCTTTTAACAAAAAAATGTTTGGTCCTGATACACAATCTTCTCTTGACTTTAATCAACTAAAACAAGTTGTAAAGTTCAGAGATGATAATTTTAGGATGGAAAGTAATCCGATCGATAAAGACAAAATGGCAAAAGAATTGACTGCAATGAGAGAGCTATTTAACAAAAGTTTAGTGTTAAGAAAATCACTGAAAAGAGGATCGATTATAAAAAAAGAAGATCTCACTGCAAAAAAGCCTGGTAGTGGCATACCTGCTCAAAATATTGATAAGTGTATTGGAAAAAAGGTTACTAATGATATGACATTAGGACACATTTTAAGCTGGGAGGATATAGAAAGCTAAAATGTATTTTTTTATAATAAATCCTGCAAGAGTTGGACATTTGGATGTGGTATTGCCAATAATTTTGCAGTTAAAAAAAGACCAACCAGATATTCATTTACAAATAGTATATTTCGATAAAGAACAATATGAAATATTGCGTAAAAATAAGTTTTTAAATCAAATAGTTAAAAATGTTGGTAAAGCTTCATTGCTTAAGTCATTTGGAAATAAAGGATCAATTTTCAGGAAACTTTTTTTAACTATTCAGCTCATACCATATATCTTTAAAATAATAACTTCTAAACATGTAATTTTTTTGCAGTGGAAAACTATCGATAATTTAATATTAAGACTTTTTGCAATGATCGCATCTTTTAAAGGCAAAGCTTTTACTTACCAGCCAATGAATAATCATTACCTTGAGGAAATGAGAAGATATTTCGATGATTATGGACATCCAAGAACTGACCGTGCCAGTAAATTAAGAGATAGGCAATTTAGTAAGAAAGTTAATACTGGTGATGGCGCTCTCATAAATAGCATTCATTCATTAAATTACTTTGCAACAATGGGATTTTCAAAATTTCATATCATTGGATATACTCATCTCTATCCTGAATATATAAAATATGCAAATGATAATTATCAGTCACATTTATCTGAGGAAACTTCTCTTCATGATATAGAAAGTCATACTTTTTATGGAATCTTTGTAAATAAATATTGGGGTAGATGGTCTGGAAGGGACGATAACTGGTTTATTAATAAATTTTGTGAAATAGTTGAATGCATAAGAGAAATTAAAGATGATTCATATATTTTGGTTCGCGCCCACCCAACTCTTAAAACAGATATTATAAATAGAGCAATCAAAAAAAGTGGTCAAGAAAATATTTTTGTAACATATTTACATCCAACTTTAATAGGTATTGTCAGCCAAGCTGTAATTGGTATAGCTGAGTCTACCTCTTATCATTATGTCATGGGATCTGGAACTCCATATATTGATTATGGTGGGATGCAGAAAGAAAATTATGAAATATTTCCGGAAGGCTCATTATTTGCTTCATACGGTACTATTGCTGCCCCTAATAAAAATATTCTAATGGAAAAATTACTTGATAAAAAACTATTGAACTCGTCGGTATTAAATTATAAGCCACTAATTAAACATAAAATGAATCTTTCGGTATTTAAAAAATAAAAATGTATTGGTGAACATATGTCAGACAAGAAACTTAAAAATTACTATGATGAAATATATAAAAAAGGTAAAAGAGATGAACATTTTTTAAAGTATAGAGATGGCATTGACATTCCTCTAGATCATAAAATTGCAAATGAATGGATCGCTGAGCATAAAAATTGTGAATATAGCTCTGTTATGGATTTTGGATGTGGAGAGGGCGAATTTTTAACAAACATGAGTTATAAGGACAGAATTGGTTTGGATTACTCAGATTTTGCATTAGATAGAGCTAGAGAAAAGGATAGTTCTATAGAATATATACTTTCTGATGAAAATGGACTTTGTAACTTAAATAGATCTTTTGATGTAATCACGTCATTTGGGGTATTAGAACATATACCTGATCCAAAGAGCACCCTAAGGTCCCTCGTAAAATTATGTTCCAAAAATGGAATTGTAATTATTAGTTGTCCATCTTTCTTGAATATAAGAGGTGTGATTTGGATGACTTTGCAACTGCTTTTTGATGTCCCAATGTCGCTTTCAGATAAACATTTTTTAACACCTAAAAATATTGAATTATTTCTTGATGGAACTGGTAAAAAGATTTTCAAAATGCAATCTGTGGATAATGAGGTAACTCAGGGAGATTATTTTGCGAAAGATATGAAAAAAAGATTAACAAATGCTTTATCAGATGCATCTCTTCCTAACGATAAAGTTGAATTATTAATTGATTGGGTTGATAGTAATAAAGAATATTTTGATTCTAACGACCTAACCGGTTCAAATATGGTTTATTTAATAAAATAAATATAATTAATTCTATGACATTAAGCTAATATACTTAAATTTCTTAAGCTCATAAAAATATAAATGAGAAAACTATAATGAAAAGAAAAATAATGGTAGTTGTAACTGCTCGAGCAAGTTATTCAAGATTCAAAACAGCCTTGATTGCTTTAAAAGACCATCCTAAAGTTGAGCTTTTTCTAGAAGTTGCTGCATCAGCACTTCTCGATAGGTATGGAGCTGCAGATAAATTCATATCTAAAGATGGATTTAAAATAAAAGATCGTATTTATACAGTTTTAGAGGGAGAAAATCATACATCAATGGCTAAAACAACTGGCATTGGTATACTTGAATTATCTACCATTATGGATAATTCAAAACCAGATATGGTTGTCACAATTGCTGATCGTTATGAAACAATGGCTACCGCAATATCTGCTGCATATCTAGGAATACCATTGGTACATATTCAAGGCGGCGAAGTAACCGGTAATATTGATGAAAAAGTAAGACATTCTATTACTAAGCTTGCCGACATTCACTTGGTTGCTAATAAAGACGCAGCTGACAGAGTAAAAAAACTCGGAGAAGAAGAAAATACAATATTTATTACTGGATGTCCTTCAATAGATATTGCAGCTCAGGTTTCTAGAGAAGAAACTGCAAAATTTAATATTTATGATAAATACAGTGGTTCTGGCAATCCATTAGATCTTTCAAAAGGTTACATCATTGCCATGCAGCACCCAGTTACCTCAGAGTCACAAGATTCAAGGGACCAGGTTTTAGAAACACTTCATGCTTTAAATGATTTAGATATACCAGTTCTATGGTTCTGGCCAAATGTTGATGCTGGATCTGATTGGACATCAAAGGCTATAAGAACATTTCGTGAAGAGGAAAATCCTAACAACATTCAGTTTTTTAAAAATATAGATGGAGCTGATTTTTTAAGATTAATGAGTAATTCAATATGTATTATTGGAAATTCAAGTGTTGCAATAAGAGAAGCTTCTTTTTTAGGTGTGCCTGCAGTAAATATAGGTACAAGACAAAATGGAAGACTGCGAGGTAAAAATGTCATTGATGTTGATTACAATAGAAAAGAAATAATAAAAGCAATCAACAATATAATGTCTGGATATAAAATTTCTCCTTCATATATATATGGCGATGGAAATGCTGGTAAAAAAATTGCCGAAATACTTGCAACAGTTGATTTGAAATCAGATAAAAAAATTACTTATTAATGCATGAGAATATTGATTGTAAATTATCACTATTTGCGTGAGAAGAAAACCGGAAGAGGCATACATCCTATTTCGATCTCAGAGCTTTTATCTCATCTAGATTTAATAAAAAAAAGATATAGGTTTATATCTCAATCTCAATTATTATCTTTTTTATCAAAACCAAAAGATGCTTTGCCTGAAGAAGATTTTTGTTTATTAACATTTGATGATGGTCTAAAAGAACAGCTTAAAGCTTTTAATATTCTTAAAGAAAAGAAAATACCCGCAATCTTTTTTATTTCTACAATGCCTTTGATAGAAAATAAGGCTTGTTTTGTTCATAAATTTCATTACGTTATGGAGCAAATTAGCTTTGAATGTTTATATGATAATGTGATAAGAATATTTCCTGATAGCATACAAAAGTTCCATGACTCTGAATTTTTAAAGTCGGCATCTCTAAAGTATGTATATGACAAACCTAATTGTGCAATGGTTAAACTATATGTTAATTTTTGTTTAAGCATAGATAACAAAAGTTTATTGATTGATAGATTATTTGATATGTTGAAAATTGATGAGAGCGGCTTTGTTGAAAATCTTTATATGGATAATCAAGATATAACCGAAATAGCTCAAGAAGGAATGTTAGGTTCACATTGTATTACTCATAATCCACTTGGTGAAATGTCTGCAATAAAAATAAAAACTGAGCTGAACAATTCAAAATCTTATTTGAGTAATATTACAGGTGAAGAAATATTTTCCGTTTCATATCCGTATGGTGACAAAAAAGCTGTCACACAATCTGTTCTTGATATTTCACGTGATTATTATGATATTGGTATTACTACTCAAGGCGGAATTAATCAAAATAATGATTTAATTAACAAAAAGTTATCATTAAATAGAATTTCTGAAGCCGAAATATCTAAGGGAAATTATATTTAATTTATTCAAAGTATTTAAGATAAAATATAAAAAGGGGATAAGAAATGGTTAAGTACACTGGAACTAATGAAGAATGGAATAAAAATTGGCAATCCAGAGAAGAAGCTTTTTATACTCATTGGACAAAAAAAGAGCCTGAAAATCAGATTCAACTTGCTTTTAGAAATCATTGGAAATTGTTTAATACTTTTATGGATTCACCTTTTTATAATGGAGGAAAAAGGGTTTTAGAAGTTGGCTGTGGAAGAGGAAGTTTATCTTCATACTTCAGTGATGCTGGTTTTGAATGTACACTTTTAGATCTTTCCTCTGATGTTATAGAAATTGCAAAAAAAATATTTGCTCAAAATAATTTGCATGCAAACTTTTTAGTTGGTGATGCATATGATCTTAAACTTGAAGACAATTCTTTTGATCTTGTTTTTTCAATTGGTGTATTTGAGCATTTTGAGGATATAGCTACTCCTATTAAAGAACAAATACGTATTTTGGATAATGGAGGGTTATTTATTGCATACATTGTTCCTGAATTTAAAGACAATATTCAAAAAGATTTTCATTGGATAAATGAGATTTTGAAGGGCTACATCAATACAAGTAATAGCAATCCTGATCAGTCAGACAAGCATGAGGTTTATCGATCTGATAGAGGTTCTGAAAAATATATCCCAGTCTTAGAAAAATTTGGATTAACAAATATTTCCTCATCTGGAACTTATCCTATACCAATGATTTCGCACTCAATTGATTTCCCATTTTCACTAATGCCTCCTGAAAGTGAAAAATCTTTTGTAAAGTATCTAAATTTATTACTAAAATCTAATACTAAATTTCCTCATCCATGGATGTGTAATGAAGGTGATGGAAATGCTTTTGTAGTCTGGGGATATAAAGCTTGAAATATCTAATAATCATTCCAGCTCGGGGTGGTTCAAAAGGCATACCTAAAAAAAATATTTTTTCATTAAATGGTATGCCTTTAATAAAGTATACAATCGAATCAGCATTGCAAGTTGTTGCTGATTCTGATGATATAGAGGCGATAGTTTCAACCGATGATAACGAAATAAAAAAAGTAGCTTTAAGTTTTGGAATTAATGTTCCATTCCTTAGACCCAGAGAATTATCTAAAGATCACTCAACTTCATCAGATTACATTTTGCATGCTATTGATTTTTATTCTGAGCAACATATTCGAATAGAAAATATTATTGTATTGCAACCAACATCACCATTACGCCATACCTCTGATATTAAAAATGCAATTGAACTTTTTGATAATAAAGGCTCTGATTCATTGATATCAGTATATGAGGAACATACTATTAATAACAAAATTATATATAAACAAGATGGGAGTTATGGTGTTCCTGCGGATAAAGAACATAATGCTGGCTTTAGAAGACAAGATGATAGTGGTTTCTTAGTTAGAAATGGTGCGATCTACATATGCAGTGTAGATTTTTTTAAAAATACTGGAAACATAGTTTCAAACAAACCATTAATTTATTTAATGCCCAAGTATAGGTCAGTAAATGTAGATACGCATGATGACTTGCTTGTTGCAGAAAAATTGCTCTCTTAATTTATGAATAATCATTATTTTTATAAATAAAAATTAATATGAAAATAGGAATAGTTGAATCACATAATTTTTCAAAAGAAGCAATCAAGATGCTTGATACAATAGGAGTTGTAACAAGCTTTGATAAATCTGTTTGCACTCTTGAAAGGTTTATTAGCGACAAAGATGTATTATTTGTTAGATTAAAATATTTTTATAGTGAAGATCTTTTATCAAGTGCTCAAAATTTGAAATATATTTGCACCCCAACGACAGGACTTAATCATATTGATCTTGAGTATGCAAAAAAATCTAATATCCATATTATATCTTTAAAAGGTGAATTAGACTTTTTAAAGACAATAACCGCAACATCTGAACATACATTTGGATTGGTGTTAAGTTTATTAAGATTTTATAAACGAGCCTTTTCAGAAAAAAGAGTAACTAATGAAAATAGAAACTTAGTAAGAGGTCATGAATTAAACTCGTCAAAGATAGGAATTATTGGTTTAGGTCGCATAGGATCTCATTTAGTTAAATATTTTAATGCATTTGGAGCAGAGATAAATTTTTATGATATTGATGATTCAATAACTAACTCATTAGCGAAAAAATGCTTATCCTTAGAAAACCTTGTTGAAGTATCGGACATAATTATACTTACCGCTTCATATTCATCAGAAAATAAAAAAATGATCGGAAGTAACATAATAGATTTGATGAAAGATAAATATTTCGTTAATACATCTCGAGGTGAGTTAGTTGATGAAGAATATTTATTAAATTGTGTGAGTAAGCGTTTTTTTTCTGGAGTTGCAATTGATGTCTTTAATAACGAACAAGGCTTATTAAATAATGCAGAAAAAATTATGCAACTATCTTCTAGGGATTTAAATTTTATTTATACACCTCATATGGGTGGAGCTACAAAAAGCTCAATGAAAAAAACTGAGGATTTTATTGTTAATAGGTTAGAGGCTTCTATTAAAAATTATTGATCATAATTATGAAAAATTCGATTATAAGACTTTTGGTTTTTTTACATATAGATAAATTACCTTTTATTCCTCAAAAATTAATTTTACGTATTAAAGAATTAAGAGATATTTTTTCTTCATGGAATAAGATGCCAGGAGAAAGCAAAATTTCAATGGTTAAATTCGATAAATATTGGAATCAAAAAAAAATACAGATAGCTTTAGATGATTTTAAAAACCAGCATAATAGAAATAATTTAAGATTCTACGCATATGCGATGATGTTTGCAAAAGAGATTGATAATTATGAAAATATTCTTGATTTTGGTGCAGGAACAGGAAACCACTCTCATATGATGTCTAAAAATTTTCCTAGAAAAAATTTTGCTTGCTACGATATTGCATATCACATACCTAGAGTATTTGATGCATTTTCAAATTCGATGACAACTCGTCAGGTCCGATACTATAGCTCCTTAGAAAATGCTCTAAAGCCAGGTCAATTAGTATATTCAAATTTAGTCTTTAGTCACTTATCTGGCTATCAATTAGAAAACTATTTAAAAATATTTAGGGACAATGGTTCAGATCTTCTTGTATTTGCAAATACTTTAATAGATCAAAACAGAAATACGCATAAGAGCAGGATGAGAATTAATAATATTGGACTGTTCGATCATAATTACAGAAGATTTATAAGTGATTACGGATATAACATTAAATGGCTATATCAAATAAAAGACCCTTTACTTAAAGATAAAGACATGACAATTCTATATGCAACATTATCAGATTAGAGATATAAACATTATTTATTAGCTTTTAAAAAGTTTTTACAGTTTTGAGGTATTAAATGAATTCAATTAATAAAAATGTTTTTAACAAGAAAAATGCAGTATTTTTTATTGCTGAAATTGGTGGTAATCATGAAGGAGATTTTGAACAAGCAAAACGTCTAACAAATCTTGCATTAGAGTCTGGAGCAGATGCAATCAAATTTCAATTTTACACAGGCGACTCACTTGTATGTAAACAAGAAAGTCCCGAACGTAATGCTCATTTTAAAAAGTTTGAACTATCAGACGAGGAAAATTTATTTCTTATTCAGATGGTTAAAGAGGGCGGCGCTATTCCAATGGCTTCAGTGTGGAGTTTAGACATGCTGAAATGGACTAATCCACATTTACCCTATCACAAAGTAGGATCTGGTGACCTAACATGTTATCCAATATTAGCTGCTTTAGTAAAAACAAAAAAACCAATAATATTATCAACTGGCTTGTCGTCATTGTCCGAGGTAACAGGCGCCGTTGAATACATAAAGAAATGTGACTTATCATACATCACAGATAAAAAATTGGCTCTTTTGCAGTGTACTTCATCATATCCAACACCAGATGAAGATGTTAACCTCGCAGTAATGCAAACTCTTAAGAACAAATTTGGACTGCCTGTAGGATATTCAGATCACACTATAGGTTCTAATGCTATTGAAGCAGCTGTTGCAATGGGCGCTGAAATAATTGAAAAACATTTTACTGATACTAGAGAGGGGAAGACTTTTAGAGATCATATGATTGCTCTTACAAGTGAAGAAGTTAAGAAATCATTATCGACGATATCAAGAATATCTCTTTTCACTGGATCAGATGAAAAGAAACTTTCAAAATCTGAAAGAGAAGCAAAGCATCATATTTCATTTCGAAGGGGTATATATCTCTCAAGGGATATTAAAGAAGGTGAAAAAATTTGCGCCCAAGATTTAAAATATTTAAGACCAATGCATGGAATTTGCGCTAGTAAATATGAAGAAGTCATTGGCAAAATCGTTAATAGAGATATTTCGGCTGGACAACCTCTTGCCATTTCAGATATTGGTAATTAACTGGAGGAGTATATATGCTAAAAGAACATGTGAATTATCACCATTTGCCCGACAAAGCAAGCAGAAGAACATATAGCTTTAGACAAAAACTTCTATCTTTTTTTCGTTTGCTTGGCAAAAGCCAAATTGAAAAAGGTAAGAATGTAATCATAGGTCGTAATATAAGATTTTTTTTAACTGATAATGCTAAATTAGTCCTTGGAGATAACAGCATTATTGACGATAGTGTAAGATTTATTCTAACCAAACCTAATCCTAAAGTTGTCATAGGTAATCAAGTGGCACTTAGTTATGGATGTGTGATTGCAGCAAAGTCAACTATTACTATCGGAGATTATAGCAGGATTGGAGTTGGTGTAATCATTAGAGATAATACACACGATTACAAAAAGGGCACCTTGCTTCTCCAATCGGACGCCATAATAAAACCAATTTCAATTGGCAAAAATGTTTGGATATGTGATCGAGCAGTAATCTTTCCTGGCGTTTCAATTGGTGATAATGCAGTTATAGCTGTTAACAGTATTGTTACTAAGGATGTTCCAGCTGGAACATTGGTGGGTGGTCAACCAGCTAGAGTCATAAAGGAGATAACATAGTGATAGAAAAAAATTTTAACCCAGATGTTTTGGATGTTAAATTTTCCGATATGCTTTCAAAACTCAATGATATAAAAATATCCAATTCTCATTCTCCATTAAACATTGCTTTTCTCAGAAATATAACTATTGAGCCTTTGATGCCTTTTTTTGAGTACCAATGTCTGACAAAGGGGATAAAAGCAAATACTTATATATGTGATTTTGATAATATCATGCAGGATATTTTGGATGAAAATAGTAAATTATATGAACACGAACCTAAAATTATATTTATATTTATCAAGCTGGAGGAGATTGCTTCAAAATTTTATTTGCAATTTTCTGAATTAAGCTCAACCCAGATTAACAAACATATTAACGATATAGTTAACATTTATAAATCTATGTTTGATGCCATAAGAGAAAGATCTAATGCTTTGATTGTATTTAATAATTTTGAAATCAATCCTTTTCCATCTGAAGGAATTCTAGATTCACAAAAAATCAACGGTTTAGCAAATACTATAAGACGACTAAATCAGGAGCTTTTATCTTTAAAAGATACATATAATGGCATTTTGCTTTTGGATCTTGATTTAATAGTTTCAAAAATTGGATTCATAAATTTTCAAAATAATATGCAATGGCATATGTCTAAGATGCCATTTTCTAATTTAGCAATGCGACACATATCTTCAGAAGCTACCAAATATATAACTGCTTTAAAAGGAGACACAAAGAAGTGCATAATTTTAGATTGTGATAATACCTTATGGGGTGGTGTTGTTGGTGAAGACGGAGTAAAAGGTATTGCTCTTGATCAAAATCATCCAGGATCCTATTTTATCAAGTTCCAGAAAGACTTATTAAACTTGAAATCTCAGGGAATTTTATTAGCCATATGTAGTAAAAATAATGAAGCAGATGTAATTTCTGTGTTTCGAGATAATGAAAATATGGTCTTAAAAGAGAATGATTTTTCTTGTATGAAAATTAATTGGAGCTTAAAACCAAATAATATCAAAGAAATTGCAAAAGATTTAAATATAGGACTTCAACATATTATTTTTGTTGATGATAGTGATTTTGAAATTGAAATGGTTAACGAGTTGCTGCCTGAAGTTACTGCTATTTTGGTTCCAAAAAATTTGTCAGAGCTTAATAACATTTTTGATAATAAAGGTTATTTTGACAAAATCCAAGATTCTGAGTTAGATTCCAATCGAACTGAGATGTACCTTGCAGAAAGAAAGCGTAA
>MDSZ01075340.1_pt1 | contig 13252 bp, 16 predicted proteins | sample 811201 | NCBI WGS metagenome assembly MDSZ01 (sample SAMN05326647, study PRJNA326480) | marine metagenome | isolation source: seawater | place: Indian Ocean: North | collected 2010
TACAAAGCTTGGTCCGTTTGAGCAAAATTTGTGAAAGTTCCAGGGTTTGTCATTTTTGACTCAGTTAAATTACAGTATTTTTTTGCTACTAAATAATTCCTATATGAATCCCATGGCTCAAAATAACTCCAGTGAGTTATGAGAAAATCTTTTTCTTTTGCTGTTGGCATCTCAAACCAAAATAAATTCTTTTTATTTTTCTTAAGTTTATTAAATATTTTTTGATAACCACCTTCAAAAAAAATTTTTGATATTTCCTTTAATGACACTTTGGGAGTATTTTTATTTAGGTTACCTCCATATTCAACTTCTCCATTTTCTCCATAAAAAATTAATGGAATTTTAAAAGATAAAGATATTTTAATTACAACTGAAAATATTGAAACAAGCCAACCATAATATGGGAAGCCCATCTCAATAAAACCTCTCTTATTAAAAATTCTCATCACTTCTTCATTTGGTGTAACATGTATATGATCATAACCTGAACGAACAAAATTTTCTAAATTTTCGTTACCTACTGATAGGGTTAATGGTGGTCTTGAGGTAACTGTGAGTGGCCTCATTCCAAACTCATGCTTTAATTTATAGGAAACATAACTTCCATCCTTTCCTCCACTTACTGGAACTATACAATCAAAACTACCATTTTTGGATTTGTATTTTTTGATTAATTTAGATAATTCTTTTTTTTTAAGGTTCCAATTTATCTTTTTTTTTTTATTAGACCAATTGCAAGCATTACATATTTGATTTTCATCAAACTGGATACGAGGTCTTGTTGACATATTTAAACATGATTTACACCAGTAAATTTTTTTTTTCATAAACTATTTTGGTAAAATTCTACCTATGGGCTTACCATAAGATTTTTTTTTTAAATATTCTAGGAATTTGCTGTTTGATTTTAAACTTTTGACAGTACAAATATTTTTTATTTTCCACATGTCTCCCTCCCATTTTCCAGCAAAATGTAAAAAATAATTGTCCTCCAATGAAGCCTGAACGCACTTTTTTATTGTTTCATTTTTTTGATTTTTATATCCATATAAAAAGGGGAATTTATATGCAATTTCATAAAGCCATAAGGCTTGAAATTTATAATCCAACATTTTGGTCAAACCAGTTTTTAACATTTCATAATTAAAAATAGGTTCTTCACCACCTCCTGTTAATGTATCAATATTTTTTTTATATTTATAAAACCAATTTCTCATTCTTTCTGAAAACTTATTATTATTGAAAACTATTACTCCAGAACAAGCATAATCTTTTTGTGGTTTTAAATGATGATATTTATAAATTTGTTTTAAACTCATAAAGAGAGCTGAATCTAATTTATATTTTTTTGAATAAAATTTATTTCTATTAAAAGAAATCCTTTTTCTTATAAAATTTAAATCATATGGTAAATTATAAACCTGAGAAACTAATGAGATTTTTTTTTCATCATGATGTTTAAATATATTTGGTGAATTGGGATTAATTAAAATATCTACATCCAGAATACAAATATTTCTTATTTTAAGACCTGAACTTTTTAAATAACTTCCTACAAGCATTTTTTGCCATGTTGCTTTTTTCCAAAATAGATCTTTTTTATCTATCAAATCATCTATTATAACAATCAAACCAAGAGAATATTTTTTACAATATTTTAAACATAAAGGCTTGGCATATTTAGTCCATTCATCTAAAGATTTTTTGCCTATTGCCACTGTAACTAAAAAATTTTTTTTATTATTTGAATCTAAAATAATTTTAAATTTATTTTTCATTCTTTATAAGCTCCAGCCATCATCAATTGTAATATTTTGTCCATTAATAAATTCTGACGAATTAGATAGTAAAAAAATTATCGTTCCAACAATATCTTTTGGGTCCAGCAATCCTTTTGTTCCACAAGAACTTAGATATCTTTTTATAAATGTTTTAGGTTGTTTGTCTCTAATCCCACCTGGACTAATACAATTTACAGATATCTTATTTTTTTTGTACTTTTTTGCTAGATATGATGTTAATGAAATTATACCTGATTTAATAACACTATACTCAACTGGAGAAGTCATGTTCAAATTATGGTAATGTTCAAATTTCGGTGATCTTACTCCTTGAATTGATGAAATAAAAATAATTTTGCCATGAATTTTTTTTTTCAAAAAATAATTAGTAAAGTATTTTGAGATTAATATTGAAGATCCTAATTGGTTGAATAAATTTTCTTTTAAACTTTTTGACTTTAATTTTTCAAATGATAATCCCCAATCTTTAGTAATGGGGTATGCACAATGTATTATCCCATCTATTTTTTTAAATTTTTTCACACCAAATGAAATAATATTTTTTATATTGTCTTCTTTAGTAATATCAATTTTTTTAATTAAAAATTTTTTATTCTGATTTAAAAATTTGATTTTATTAATTAAAATGTCTGTCATTATTACTTTCGCACCAAGATTTATTAATTGTTTAGAGAGCTCATACCCAATTCTTCCATTCGCACCTGTAACTAAGTAAACTTTATTTTTTAAATCAATGTATTTCATAAATTAATTTTTCTATAAATTATTTCTGCTAATTGAAAATCAAAAATATCATCAATATCTATAGATCTTATTTTGGGTATTTCAATAAACTTAACATTTCCTTCCCAAAATGTTTTTTTAATATTTAAAACAAATTTATAATTACAAGCATATATAATGGTTGTAAGATCAAATATTTTTTGTGACTTTTGTCTATTAAATAAAGCTTTGTTCTTTTTTAATAATTCAATCTTGAAGCCATTTTTTTTTACCATATTGAAATTAGGAGACTTATTTGTTTTAGAAATTCCCACGATGATATCATTATTATTTTTGATTCTTTTAATTGCGATATTAATATCTTTTCTAATTCTTAATGGTGAGGTACATGGCAAACTAATAAAATTATCAAATTTATCGTTTTTATTTTGAAGATATCTTATAGCATGTTTCCATGCATCAATTTCCGATGAATTATCATTAGAGAATTTTTTTGGTCTTAAAATTATTTCAGCTCCATACTTTTTTGCAATTTTTAAAATTTTGGGATTGTCTGATGAAACAAATATTTTTTTTATTTTTTTTGACTTTTTTGCTAGATTAATAGAATAATAAATTAACGGTTTTCCATTGAATAACTTTACATTTTTATTTTTAAGTTCTTTTGAACCACCCCTAGCAAAAATAAAAGCGTAATTTAATGACATTAAATTTTAATTTTTTTATTATAAAAATTTGATTTTCTTATAAGTGAAATTAATTTCACGACCTCAAGAGACCTAAATACATTGTTTTGATTTTGTTTTTTTTCTACCGAGTTTATAAAAAACTTCATTTGTCTATAAAGCATATCCATACTATTTTGTTTAGTTTTATATAAGATTTTTGATTTATTAGATTTATTAATACTTAATTGATTTTTTAATAAATCACCCTTAATTGATGCTTTTGTACCTTCTATTATAAGACCTCTTTCTTCTAATCTAGAATTAAAACTCATATCAAGTTGTAAAACAAAATCAAAATAGTAAAAAAAAATTGAAACTTTTTCATCTACATCTTTTTTAAATATCTTGTTCTTATCAATGAAAGCTCTAAGATAATTTGGCTTACCAAATATCCATAACATATAATCAATTTCATGACTTAGCTCCAATAAAACACCGCCACCTAATTTTTTGGATAATGACAAAGAATTTGTAAATTTTTTTTTTCTCCAGTTTGGTAAATAACTATTTACAAAAATTTTTGCTCTATATATTTTACCTAAAGTTTTGAGTAATAATAATTTTTTTATTTTATTTAAAATTATACTATATTTAAGTTGATAACCCACTAACTCAGTAAGACCTTTCTTTTTATTGTAAGATTTATCAAAAAATCTCAGCTGACTATCTTTAATAATTGGTTTCTCTACTAAATAATTAATTTTTTTTTTTTTTAAATAATTTATATATTCTAAATGGTTGCTAGTGGGACTGCATATAACAGCGGAGTTTAAATTAAAATTTTTTACTAGTTGATCAATTTTATTAAAAGCTTTTCTTTTATCTTTAATCTTTAATTTAAAAATTTTTATTTTACTATTTATACTTTTTAAATTATTTAAATGTTTTTTGGCAATACTCCCCAAGCCTATAACTAAAATATTTTTTATTTTCACTTACTTTTAAAATTCGATATTGTTTTAAAATATTCTGGCCACTCTCCAACATCTTGCCAGTCTAATTCAGAAATGGGATATATGCCTACTTTATACTTTTTTATCATTAATTTTTTTATAAAATCATTCATATTAAAAAATGTATCTTTTGGAATATGTTTAATTAATTTATTCTTAAAACAATATGCTCCAACAATTACTAAATTATTGGTTGATGGTTTTTCTATAATTTTTTTTAAAATTTGTTTTTTATCAATTTCACAAATTCCATAAGGGATTGTTATTTTTTTGAAAGCAGCTACAACTGTAAAATCATTTTTTTGATTAATATGATAATCCAAAAGTTTATCGTAGTTAATATTTAAAATAGTATCGCAATTAATTACTAACAAGTTTTTTTTTTTATCTTTTTTTAATAAACCTAAACTAGACGCGGTCCCTAATGGTTTTTTTTCCTCGATATAAGTAATTTTAGTATTTTTAAACTGATCTTGTAAGTAAGATTTGATAATATTTTTTTTGTAATTTACAGTTATATAAATTTTTTTTACTCCAATATTTAAAAAATTTTCTATAAGATGATCTATTACCGGTTTGCCATTTATGGGTATTAATGGTTTAGGAAGAACTTCTGAAAATGGATTTAATCTTTGACCTTTTCCTCCTGCCATTACCGCAACTTCTAAATTCTTTAGTGAATTATTAGATAATTTCGATTTCTTATTATTTAAAATTTCATCTAGGAAATAAACTTTAACTATTTTTTTATTTTGCAAGAGAGGAATTAAGGGAGTCCTTTTTTTTAAAAAAATCTCATAAATTTTAGATTTAGATACATCTTTTTTAAAATATAAGAATTTTTTATTACAAATATTTCCTACTCTGTTATTTAAATCTTTTGATTTAATTAAACTTCTCCTTACATCTCCATCTGTTAAAGTTCCAATTACTGATTTATTTTTGTCTAAAACAAACAAACATTTATTTTCAGCCTTAGAAAGATACTCTAAAGCTTTAGTTAGTGGCAAATCTTTATCGATAGTATTATAATTTTTGACCATTTATTTATTAAAATTTATATCATTAAATTCTTTGTATCTATCTTTTTTATAATCAAATTTTTTTAAAGTTTTCAAAATAATATTTGAAGTATTTATTTTTTTTTTTTTTGGTAAATTTTTTAAAAATTTTTGAAATTTTTTTGAGTAAGCTATATTTAAAGAATTTTGAATATCAACCAATCTATGGCTGCAATTGATAACAGATTTCTCACAAAATCTTCCTTTTTGTCTGATACCGATATTAATTGAAAATTTTTTTAATACTGGAGCCTCAATAAGTCCACTTGATGAATTTCCTATTATACCGTCAACTATTTTTAATATTGAAAAATAATAATTTTGACCAAATGATTTCACATAATTCACATTCTTTAGTTTTTTCTTTTTATTAATCAAAGCTCGTATATGATCTGATCCCACATCTAAATTTGGAGATGTAATAATAAATTTTATTTCAGGGTTTTTATCTATTATTGAAAAAATATTATTTATTTTTTTTTATCTATTTTATTATAAATTTCAGGATGATAAGTAAAAATAACGTTTTTATTAAAAAATTTAATTTTAAATTTTTTTTCTATTAACTTTTTCTTTAAAAAAATCTCATTCATCAAAGTTTCCCTAGCTAATGAACCAGAAACAACTATATTTTTTGGATCTTCACCTAGTTGAATTAACCTTTTTTTATAAATTTTTCTTTCCACAAAATGAATATCTGACATCTTTGATATTTGATGTCTAAATGTATCATCTAATGATCCAACTGTTTTTTCTCCACCATGTATGTGGGCAATTGGTATTCGAAATATGAATGCACAGTATGTTAATATCAATGTTTCATATTTATCCCCTAATACAATTAATAAATTAGGTTTTGTTCCCTCTAATAATTTAGAAAATTTTTGTATTATTTCTGATGATTTTTTTAAAACTGATATTGGGTTTGATTTATATTCATTAAGTTTAATTTTTGAATTAATTTGAATTTTTTTATAAATGATTTCCTTAAAAGTATTTCCCATTTTTTTTGAATAATGTTCGCCAGTAACTAAGGTTTTGATATCAAATTTTTTATTTTTTTTGATAATATCTATCAATGGTGATAAAATACCAAAATCAGATCTACTAACTGTAGGAATTAATATTTTCATTTTAATCTAATTAATTGATCTGCTTGAAAATTAAACTTAGATTTTAATCCAATCAACTTTTTAAATAAAAAGGGTGATAGACCAGATCCAGGCCTTTTACATGTTAAATTATCATAAGAAAAATAATCTCCCTTTTTAATTTTTTTTTTTGCTACCAATGATTTTCGAACTATCTTTTTGTTTTGTTCCTCAATTTTAGATCTTTGAATTTTAAAATTCCCTAACGCAATTCTAACTTTGCGAATCCTTTGAACAAAATCTCTTAAGTATTTAATATCTAAACTTGATGAATGATCTGGTCCCATCAAATTTTTATTTAAAGTTACATGTTTTTCTATGACATATGCTCCAAGGGATGAGGCTATGATAGCTGCTAGATCACCAGTTGAGTGATCTGAATATCCTATTTTACATTTTAAAATTTTCTTTAATGTTAAAATATTTAATAATTTTAGATCTTTAATTTTGCTTGGGTAATCTGAGTGACAATGCAAAACAGTTATTTTTCTCGAAGGTGTACCACTTTTTTTAAGTGTATTTAAGGCCCTTTTAATTTCATCAATATTTGACATACCGGTTGACATAAAAATATTTATTTTCATTTTACCTATAGCTTCAAGTAATGGTTGGTTTGTAATTTCACCAGATGGTATCTTTAAATATTTAATTTTATATTTTTTGAGATAATAAAGACTTTCAATGTCAAAAACTGAAAACAAAGGTTTTAATTTTTTTTTTTTACACTCTTTAAAAATTAAATCATAATCACTTTTTTTTAATTCATACTTTTTTAACATTTCATATTGAGTTAATCTTATTTTTTTTTGGTATTTTGCCTTTGGAGAATTTTTTATTACTAGGTTGTTTGATGTGAATGATTGAAATTTTATAAAATCAACATTAGCTATAGAAACTTTGTTAATAAATTTTTTTAATAATTCTTTTTTTCCATTATGATTTACCCCAACCTCAGCAATTATTATCGGTAATTTTGATTTCATACAAATTCTTTAGTAATATAAACTTTTATATCTTTAAATTAAAAATTGATGAGTCTTTTACAAATTGTTTAATTGTATCTAATGAAAATTGATTTAAATCTTTTCCTAAATATTTCAATTTCTTAATGAGATCATAAGGAATTGGTTTAACTCTGACTGTTGAAAGAATTTTTTTAGCAAAATTTTTATAATCTGTTACCCCAACACTTTTCATTAAAGAAGGATTAGTTATAAAACCCTTAATTATTTCATCCTCGTTATAAATTTTTATTGAGTTAAAATCATCACCATCTGCATAAATGCTTACTTTTAAATTTTTTAGTTTATCCATATATTATAAATTTCTTAAAACTACTTGTCCCGCTTGAACAAAACTATTATTTTTTATTTTTATGCCCTGTCTAATAACACTTCCGCTTCCTATGAAACAATTATTTCCAATTTTTACACCTCCATTAATTATTGCCCCTGGAGCAATATGATTGTGATTTCCGATAGAAACATCATGTTCAATGATGGAACCAGTGTTTATTATATTATTATAACCTATTATAACATTTGAATTTATAACTGATTTGTGCATTACAATTGTTCCATCTAATATTTTTGAATTTTTCGAAATATAGGCTTTTTTTGATCTAATAACTGGAAATTCAAATCCTAATTTTTTTAAATTTTCATAGACTTTTTGTCTATTAAATCTATTTTTTATTTGTCCAAAAGAAATCAATGCTGACTTGGTTTTTTTATAAATCTTTAAAAGGTTAATTCTATTATAAATGATTTTTTTGTATTGGCTTAGATTGTTACCTAATTTTTTTTCTAAAAGGTACTCTACTTTAAATTTTTTTGAGTCTTTAATAACATCTATACATGATTGAGCATGACCACCAGCTCCAATTAAAATAATCTTTTTCATCTAATTTTATCCAATATTCCTCTTAATTTTATAGTTACCATAAGAATCTTTTGATTGTTTTAACTTTAAAAATTTTTTATTTTTTAAAGCTTTGACAATTTCTTTTATTCCATAATCAACATCATATTTAGGCGTGAAATTAAGGTTTTTTCTCATTTTTGAAAAGTTTACTTTATAATTTCTGTGATCCTTTGTTTTATCAACAAAAATTACATTATCGTTAATTTTAATATATTTTTTAATCTTCTTTATTAAGTTTTCTTTTGTAAAATTATTTTTATTTGATCCAACATTGAAAATATCAAATGAATTTAAGTCACTTTTTGTTATAGTTTTATAAATTGCTCCAGCAAAATCTTTAACATGACAGTATGGTCTCCAAGTCCCAGTATCATAAACCTCTAAATCTTTTTTTAAGAAAATTTCTCTAACAAATTGATTAACAGTTAAATCAAACCTCATTCTTTTTGATAGACCAAAAGCTGTAGCAAATCTCAAAATTGTTGTTTTAATATTATTTTTCTTATTTTTCTTTTGTAGATATCTTTCAATTTTTATCTTTGATTTTGCATATAACGAGAGTGGATTTAATTTTGAATTTTCATCTACCATTTTATTTGAATTACTAATTCCATAATTTGAGCAGGTTGAAACAAAAATCAAATGATTTACTTTTTTTTTAAAACATAAATTAATTAGTTTAATCATTGAGGTTTCATTTATTCTTTTTGAAATTTTAGGATATTTTTTAGTAATAGGATCTCCAACTAACCCAGCTAATAAAATGACAGTACTTTTTTCATTTATTAGATTGTTGATTTTATCTAATTTACTAAAATCGCAACGAACATAATTAAAATTTTTTATCGGAGAAGGTTTTTTTTGATTATAAATTAAATTGTCTACACTATTAACATAATATTTTTTTTTTAAAAAAAAATCTGAAACAATTGTTCCTATATAGCCAGCTCCACCGATAACAACAATTTCATTTTTTTTTTTTATCATAACACTCATTATTTATTAGTATTAACTAGGCAAAGCTCCGCCACACGTAAAAATAATCTTTTTACAGTTTTTCATTTTTTTTTATAAAACAGGTCTAAACAAATAATTTTCTTTAGATACTGTAGCTGTTAATCTTCCAATTAAAATTTTAATTGTTCTATTTTGTCTATCAATTATTCGAAATCCTTTGTTTGTAAATGGACCTGTAAGAAATTGAAAAATCCCATTTTCTTTAAATTCAAAAAAACATTGTTTTATAAATCCATTCTCATCTTCATTTGACTTACATTTATTTATAAATTTTTTAATCTCTTCTTGTGCATCTTTAAAATTACTCAAGAAATATTTAAGGCCTTTAGAGTATTTAAGTGAAGTAATTATTTTTTTATTTTCGAAACTTTTATGAAAACATAATAAATAGTCATCTAATAAAAAACTTTCTTTTTCATACAATTTATTTCTAATTTTTTTTTGCATTTTTAATTTAGGTAAATAAAATTTCACATCTTTTCCTAAATAATTAAAAAATTCTTTTTTTAATAATGATAGGCTATTTTTTTTAAATTTAAGTACAACCCACATCTATTTTTCATCCTTTATTTCTGAATTTAACTCATCATATTCTTTAAGTTTTCTTTTCATAAAATTAATTGTTAATTCTGTTTTTTTGGCAAGACCCTTGGGGGTTAAAATATATCTATAACTTAATTTATTGGGATTTTTTTTAAAATTTTTTATTTTTATGAATCCTTTGTCTTTAAGAGCATTTAAGCAATAATTTAATTTGCCTAAACTAAAACCTAATTCTCTTGCCATATCGCGCTGTGACGAATTTGGCTTAGATTTAATTTTTCTCATTACATTGAAGTGATCTAAGATATTTTTCATAATGTTCAATTATTGAACAATATAACCGCTTATTATTCTGTGTAAAGGGTTAAGTTTTATAAGGAAAATTCGTTATTTTGCTTTTTTTTTCTTTTACTTTTTTATAATTTTTAATTTTTAATTTTTTATAGCTTGTCTTTTTTAAAATATTTCCATTATTTAAAATATAAATTTTATCAGAATATTGAAGAGCAGAGAGTTTATGTGCAACAATTATTATTGTTTTTATTCCCTTGTATTTGGTCAAAAATTGAATGACATGTTTTTCATTTATAATATCTAGTGCGCTAGTTCCTTCATCTAAAATTATTATTTCTGGGTTTTTGATCATTGCTCTTAACAAAGATATTCTTTGTATTTGACCACCAGACAAACTAGCCCCTCTATCACCTGCTAAAGTATTTAAACCATTTGGAAGTTTTTTGATAAAATTAAATGCTTTAGATTTTTTTATTATTTTTTCTACATCCTTTTTATTTGCATTGGAATTTGTCCATAAAATATTATTTAAAATTGATGTATTAAATAAAATTGTATCTTGAGAAATATAACCAATTTTTTCTCTTAATTTATCTAAATTAATTTCTTCAAAGTTATTATTGTCAATTTTAATATTGCCTTTTGTTGGAAAATCAAAACCCATTATTAAATCAATAATTGTAGTTTTGCCGCTTCCTGACTCGCCCATTATTCCGTAAATCTTTCCTTTGATAAATTCAATATTACATTTTTTTAATACTAAGTTTTTTTGATCGTAAGAATAGTTAACATTCTTAAACTCTATTTTTGAGTTAAATTTTTTAATAATTTTTTTTCCACTTTTGAATATAAATTTTTTATTTTTTTTGTTGATAAAGTTTAGTTGACGTAAGCTTGCTAAAGAGGAGTCTAATTGAGATTTTTCTCTTACGATTAAACCTAATTTACTAGTCATTCTCATAAATGATGCGATAACAACTGTTAATTCTACTAGTGTCAATTCTAAGAAATTAAAAGATACATAATATAAAATTGTGAAACCAATAGCTGTAAGAGGAAGAATGGCATTTGAGATCCCTGCAAACGTTACAGCTCTTATAATTGAAACTTTAATTAAAGTTAAATATTTACCTAAAATTTGATTTATCGAAGAATTTTGTAATGAATTTCCAATAACGATTTTTAATCCAGTTAAAATTTCTTGTAGTATAGATAAAAAATTTCTATGTGCTTGAGTATCTATATCCCCAATTTTTTTGGCATATTTTGAGACTTTAACAAATGGTAAAAAAATAATTATGATAGTTCCAAACATAAAAAGAACTAATTTCCAAGAAATTGTTAAAGGCAGAATAATTATAATTAAAAATTGTACCAAATTTGCAATGACTCTAGCAAAAATAGAAAGGGTACTGATTATAATTTGTAGTTCTCTGTTTAGAGTATTTAGAAGAGTTCCTTGTTTTACTTTAGAAAAGAATTTCCACTTAAGATTAAATAAATTTTTTAAAGTAACAGACATTAAATGATGCCCATAGGAAAATTTTATTTTTTCAGAAAAATAAACACAGAGAGTTGATAATAAAGAGCTAGCTAAAGTACTTAAAATGAATAAAAGAAGTAAAATTTCAATTGTTGGTTCTAAGCTAAAATTCCCAAAAAGATGATATATTTTTTGAGTTATAAAACTACTATTTGAAAGATCATTACTAAGAATATTATCAACTATTGGTGCAAGAAATATTAAACTTGTTGTTTCTAAAATCCCAGCAAAAATTAATATTAAACTAAATAATATTAATTGACGTAAATAATTTTGATATATATTTTTAAAAAGTTCTGAGACTTTCATTGGTTTTATTTAGCTTCCTTAAATATCTTTAAAATATATTTGTTTTTTTTATTATAAAAAAAGGCTGGATATCTTTTATTGTCCACAATTCTCAATAAATTAAATTGAGACTTTAAAGTTTTATTTATGTTAAGGAAACTATCTTTTGGTAACCTTTTCTTTAAAAATGTAATTTTTCCCTTCTGCAATACAGGTTTTATCTTTCCTCTATTTTTTAAAAATTTGTTAATGATTTCAATTGTTTTTAAGGCTTGTCTTCTTCGAATATCATCATTCAATTCATGATCTTTAACTTTTACTTTTTCTTGAATATAAATTTTTCCACTATCTACTTTTTTTACTGCCTCATGCAAAGTTATATAAAAAAAAGATTTATTATTTAAAATACTCCATGAAACTGCAGCACTACCTCTTCCTTCGGGTAATTTACTTGGATGAATGTTTAAATTTAAATTATGTAAAGATAAACTTTTTTCTTTTAAAATTGTATTAGTTGCTATTATAAAAAGTATATCTCCTTTTTTAAGTTTTTTTGCACTATAAATAAATCTTATCTTATAATTTTTATTTTTTATTTTTTTGATTAATAAATCTTTATAATCATGAAAAAAACTATCTTTTTGATCAATTAAAATATCAATTTTCACTTAGTAATTTTTTTTAAATAATCTACAATAAATAATAACCAAATTTGGTGTAAATTCTCAATTTGATTATAATTGCTGCTGTTAACCCACAAATTATAATTACCTAGTTTTCTCAAAGGATTATCCTTTGAGAAACCAGTTAATGTAAAAAGTTTATTTTTTTTTAACTTTATGTATTTGGCAGCTTTAATCATATTTTTTGATTTACCACTCGATGAAATTAAAATTATGACATCCTTTTTTTCCATATGAATTTCTAAAACCCTTTTAATCCAATTTTCATATCTAAAATCATTTGAAAAACATGTAATTAATTCGGCATTATTAAAATTTAAACATTTTATATTGAAGTTATTTGATAAGTCTAAACTAAAGTGGGAAGCTATAGCGGCACTTCCACCATTTCCAAACACAAACACTTTACCAGATTTTTTTTTTGTTTTTTTAATTTCTAATGCAATTTTATCTAAATATAATTTATTACTTTCGTCTAAAAGTAAATTTAAAAAATTTTTAAAGTAATGTTTGTAAAAAGTTTTGAAATTCATTTTTTAAAAA
>MDSZ01127066.1_pt1 | contig 13252 bp, 10 predicted proteins | sample 811201 | NCBI WGS metagenome assembly MDSZ01 (sample SAMN05326647, study PRJNA326480) | marine metagenome | isolation source: seawater | place: Indian Ocean: North | collected 2010
ATAGGCGAAGTGGATGGAAAGAACCGTGATTCAGAGTCCAATTATCCCAAAATAATTCAATCAATTAGAAAAAAAGTATTTAAGGAAATGGGTGATGCATATATCAAAAATACTCAAAGTCAGAGAATACAAAAGACTCCCTTTTTTATAGATAAAATGCCAAATAATTTTATTCATATCGGTTTAATACATTTAATTTTACCAAATGCAAAGATAATTGATGCAAGGCGAAATCCAATGGATTGTGCTTTTAGTTGTTACAAGCAACTCTTTGGTTCAGGCCAAGGATTTACTTATTCTTTTAATCGAATCTCAAATTATTATCTAGATTATTTAGATATCATGTCGCACTGGGATGATGCCTTGCCTGGAAAAGTTCATAGAGTTAACTACGAAGATATGATAAATAATACTGAGGAAGAAATACGAAAACTTTTAGAGTATTGTGAAGTTGATTTTGAAGAAGATTGCCTAAATTTTTTTAAAAATAAAAGAGCAGTTAGAACCCCAAGTTCAGAACAAGTTAGGCAACCTATATATAACTCAAGCATTGAGCATTGGAAAAATTTTGAGCCATATTTAGATGATCTAAAAGAAATATTTATGCAGAATAAAGTTAAATTTGAGTAGTTTTATTTATATTTATATTTTATTTCTTTAGGTATAATTTACTTCTTTAAAATAGGACAATATTTATGAAAAAGCAGCACAAATTTTATATTAATGGTGAATGGGTTGATTCATTAGGTTCTGAAACTATTGAAGTAATCAATCCATCTGATGAATCAGTTATTGGGTCTATATCAGCAGGAACAAAAGAAGATATAGATTTAGCAGTTGCAGCAGCAAAAGAGGCATTTAAATCTTTTGGTTTTTCTTCACAAGAAGAAAGAATAGAATTGCTTGAAAATATTATTTCTGAATATGAAAAACGTTCCGATGAGCTAGCTAAAACAATATCTGAAGAAATGGGTGCACCATTATGGTTATCTAATGTGGCACAAGTCACTTCAGGTTTATCTCATTTCAAGGATACTTTAGAGGTATTAAAGACATTTGAATTTGAGAAAACTGAGAATGAGTATCTAGTAAGAAAAGAACCAATAGGAGTAATTGGAATGATCACGCCATGGAATTGGCCGATGAATCAGATGTGCACAAAAGTCGCCTCTGCAATTGCATCTGGATGCACCATGGTATTAAAGCCTAGTGAAATTACTCCATTTTGTGGGATTATATTTGCTGAAATTTTACATGCAGCTAAAGTTCCGGCTGGGGTCTTTAATCTAGTAAATGGCATGGGGCCAATTGCAGGAGCTGCACTTTCAGAGCATCAAGATATTGATATGATGCATTTTACTGGCTCAACAAGAGCTGGAGTTGCAGTAGCTATAGCTTCTGCGCCTACTGTGAAGAGAGTTGCTCAAGAGCTTGGTGGTAAATCAGCGAACATTATTCTAGATGACGCAGACATTGAAAAAGCTGCAGGAGCAGGAGCAAATCATTGTTTTATGAATACTGGCCAATCATGTAACGCTCCAACAAGAATGTTGGTTTCTTCAAAAAATTATGACAAAGCCGTTGAAGCTGCGGCCCAGGTTGCAAATTCTACAGTTGTGGGTGCTCCAGAAGATGAGGGTGTAAAAATTGGACCAATCTCTAATAAAGTTCAGTATGAAAAAGTTCAGAGACTGATACAAATTGGTATTGATGAAGGCGCAAGACTTGTTGCAGGTGGATTAGGGCGACCAGAGGGAATGTCAGAGGGTTACTTTGTTAGACCTACAGTTTTTGCTGATGTAACAAACGATATGACTATAGCAAGAGAAGAAATATTTGGGCCAGTTCTTTGCATCTTAAAGTATGAATCTGAAGATGAAGCAATTGAAATTGCAAATGATACTGAATACGGATTAGCAGGCTATGTTCAATCTGGTAATGAAGATCATGCGAAAGAAGTTGCCAGAAGAATCAGAGCCGGCCAGATTAGTATCAATAAAGGTTCTAGAGGCCCAGCAGCTCCTTTTGGAGGATTTAAAACTTCAGGAAATGGAAGAGAGCATGGATTAAGCGGGCTAAACGAATGTTTAGAGACCAAAGCAATCCTTGGAAATTAACAGTTATTCAAATAAATCGGGTTCTTTTTGGGTAATCATGTCATATAGCGGTTGAAAGCTTGCCCATGCGGCTAATTCATTCGCAATAAAATCTCTAGTTTTAACCGCTGTTTCATGAGGAATCAAAGTAGGTTTACCTGCAGCTTCGGCCATAAGTTGAGATTGGCAGCAACGCTCAAGAGAAAAGAAATACCATAAAGCAATATCAATAGAAGAGCCAGTTGACAAGATTCCATGGTTTTGCATCAGCAATACTTGTTTATCCCCGAGTGCGTTAGCTATTCTTTCACCCTCATTGGTATCTTCTGAGACGCCAGAAAAATCATCATAAATTGCTTGTCTCTCATAAAAAGCACAAGAATCTTGAGAAATAGGATCAAGAAATTTTCCTAGAGTCGAAAAGGTTTTGCCATACATGGAATGGGAGTGAGCAGCTGCATTGACATCAGGTCTTGCCATGTGAAGTCTAGAATGGATAGTGAATGCCGCGACATTAACAGATCTATCACCCTGAACAACATGCCCATCATGATTGACTAACAGTAAGTCTGAAACTTTTATTTGGCCAAAGTGAACTCCAATTGGATTAACCCAAAAATGATCAGAGAATTCTGGATCTCTTACGGTTATGTGACCAGCAACTCCTTCATCATATCCAAAATAAGAAAATAACCGAAAACCCGCTGTAAGTTTCTCAAGTTCATGCCTTCTTTTCTCTTCAATAGTAGTACATTCAACTGTTTGATTTATACCTTTTGGCTTTTGAGGGAGCTTTCCTTTGTTAATATCGATGCTAATTGGTACAACTTTTGCCATAATTAATTCCTGAAAGTGTAAAATAGTGTACCCAATTATGGAGTTAATATGAAATATAGAATTGAAAAGGACACTATGGGCAATGTCAAAGTGCCTCATGATGCGCTATGGGGAGCTCAAACACAAAGAGCAGTAAATAATTTTCCTATTAGTGGCATTAAAATGGATTTTCCTTTTACAAAATCTTTTATTTCCTCATTAGGACTTATTAAAGATGCGGCAGCAAAAGCTAACTTGAGATTAAAATTAATTTCTTCAAAAAAATCAAAGGCTATCTCAAGAGCTGCGAAAGAAGTTTGGCAAGAAAAACATCATCACGAATTTCCAATTGATGTATTTCAAACAGGGTCTGGTACAAGTTCTAATATGAACGCGAATGAAGTAATAGCAAATTTAGCAACTAAATATGCCAAGGTTAAGATAAGTCCTAATGATGATGTAAATATGAGTCAGAGCAGCAATGATGTCATACCAACTGCAATAAAAATAAGTGCGCATATGGACTTAACAAAAAAATTATTTCCAGCACTTAATGAATTAGTTACAACTATTGAAAACAAAGCTAAGACATTAAAAGGTACTATTAAAACAGGTCGAACTCATTTAATGGATGCTATGCCAATTGATTTTGGAGAAGAATTAAAAGCATGGTCCAGCCAGTTAAAGTCTTCTAAAGAGATGTTATATATTTTTGAAAAGAAATTGCTTGAATTACCTCAAGGTGGAACTGCTGTAGGTAGCGGAATAAACGCTCATAAACAATTTTCAAAATATTTTACTCAGGAAATGACAAAACTCTCCGGTAATAAGTGCAAATGTGTTGTAAGTAAGAATTTTTATCATGAATTAAGCGCACAAGATTGTTCAGTTCAATTATCTGGTGAGCTTAAAAATCTTGCTTTAATTTTAATGAAAATATCCAATGATTTAAGATGGATGAATAGTGGTCCATTGGCTGGGTTGTCTGAAATAGAACTCAAAGCACTCCAACCTGGTAGTAGTATTATGCCAGGTAAGGTAAATCCAGTTATTCCTGAGGCGGTAGCGATGGCATCTGCTGATGTCATCGGTAATGATGTTTCCATTACTGTTGCAGCACAGTCAGGAAGCTTTCAACTTAATGTCATGTTGCCTGTAATTGCATATAACCTTCTTAAGAGTATTAATCTTTTATCAGGCGCTATGAATGCCCTATCTAAAAAAGCTATCAAGAGCTTTAAAGTTAATAATAAAAATTTAGAAGCATCATTATCAAAAAATCCGATATTAGTGACTGCTCTAAATCCAATAATTGGATATGAAAAAGCTGCATCTATTGCTAAAAAGGCATACAAAGAGAATAGACCTATAATTGATGTTGCGCATGAGGAAACTGGTTTATCTATTCAAAAGTTAAAAAATTTATTAAATCCAGTGAAATTAACAAAGGGTGGGGTGTGAGCAATCTTCTAGAGAAAAATTGTACTGCATGTGAAATTGGCGCCCCTTTAGTACCTGAGGAAGATCAGGTTTTACTTCTAAAAGATCTTCAAGGTTGGGAGATAGACAGTTTAGACATCTCAAAACTAGTTAAAGTATTTAAATTTAGTAATTACAAACAATCTCTTCAATTTACTAATTTAATAGGAGATTTAGCAGAATTAGAAGATCATCATCCAAAAATAACGCTTGAGTGGGGTGAAGTAAGTTTAGAATGGTGGTCACATAAAATAAAGGGTCTTCATATGAATGATTTTATTTGTGCTGCCAAATCTGATGAAATATATAAGTCACTTAATTAATAGAATTTTTTATTTAATTTAAATTTTTAATAGGCAAATTTTTACTACCTTTTTTTCAAAAACTTCATAAGTTATAATCTCTTATGGAAAAGATCAAATATAAAGCCCTAACCTTTGATGATGTTTTACTTTTGCCTCGGTATACTGACTTTCTTCCGGTTGAGACCTCACTAGCAACAAGGGTTTCAAAAAACATTTCTTTAAAAATTCCACTTGTATCTGCTGCAATGGATACTGTAACTGAGGCTGCAATGGCAATTGCGATTGCTGAAAATGGGGGGATAGGGGTAATTCATAAAAACAACCCTATTGAAGAGCAAGTTATAGAAGTCAAGAGAGTTAAAAAATATGAAAGCGGTGTTGTAAGAGATCCAACAACCATCCAATCATCTAAAACAATCAATGAACTTATGCAACTAACAAATGAGCTGAGTATATCTGGTATGCCCGTGGTTGATGATGGAAAATTAATGGGCATTGTTACAAGAAGAGACTTTAGATATGCAGACAATCTATCTGCATTAGTGTCATCTATTATGACCCCGGAAGAAAAATTAATAACAGTTAAAGAAGGATTTGATCAAGATGAGGTAAAGAAATTAATGTATAACAATAGGATTGAAAAAATTCTTGTTATTGATAATGAAGGTTCCCTCACTGGTTTAGTAACTATGAAGGATATTGATAAATCAGCTGAACATCCTTTTGCAACTAAAGATTCTAGAGGTCAGTTACAAGTTGGAGCAGCTCTTGGTACAGAAAATGATACTTTAAGAAGGGCGACTGCTTTAGCTGAAGCTGGTGTGGATTTATTTGTTATAGATAGTGCTCATGGTCATTCAAAGAATGTAATAGAAACCGTAAAACTTATTAAAAAAGAATTTCCTGATATTGATGTGATGGGTGGTAATGTTGCTACTCCAGATGGAGCTCAAGCTCTAATAGATTCAGGTGTAGATTCCGTGAAAATTGGAATGGGTCCAGGATCAATATGCACTACTAGAATTATAGCTGGGATTGGGGTTCCTCAGATTACAGCTATTCTTTCCATTAAAGAAAAACTATCTTCTAATAGTATTCCATTGATTGCTGATGGAGGCATTAGATTTTCTGGCGACATTTCTAAAGCCTTAGCAGCCGGAGCGGACGCTGTAATGCTAGGAGGTATATTTGCTGGAACAGAAGAAGCTCCAGGAGATTTAGAGCTTTATCAAGGCAGAAGTTTTAAAACATATAGAGGAATGGGTTCTATAGGAGCAATGTCTGAAAGAAATGATTTAAATAGATACTCTCAAGACGGCGTAAGCAACGAAAAAATGGTACCCGAAGGGGTTGAAGGAAGAGTCCCTTTTAAAGGTTGGGTTGTAAATGTAATTGATCAATTAATTGGAGGCATTAGACAAAGCATGGGATATGTAGGATGTAAATCTATTGAAGAGATGCACAAAAATACCCAATTTGTTGAGATTACAAATGCTGGGATTACAGAAAGTCATGTTCATGATGTGATGATTACAAAAGAGGCTCCCAATTATCAGAGAAGCTGATAAATTATCTTTTACAAAAAAATAAATTTAGATAGAAATACTAAAGTTAGAAACCAAGCGCCTGAAGATATATTCTCAAATTTACCAGATGCTATCTTTAAAATAACATATGATATAAATCCTAAAGCAATACCATTTGCAATAGAAAAAGTTAATGGAATCATAACAATTATTATTAATGCGGGCAGCAGTTCAGATGCATCTGACCAGTTGAGTTTCTCCATTCCGCTTAACATTAATATAGCGACATATATAAGGGCTCCAGCAGTAGCATATGAGGGGATTATGTTAGCTAGCGGTGAAAAAAAAATTGCGATTACAAATAAACACCCAACTGTTACAGCAGTTAACCCGGTTCTGCCACCAGTTTCAACCCCAGATGAGCTTTCGATATAGCTTGTCACAGGAGCGCAGCCCAAAAATGCTCCAATAGCACTAGAGGAACTGTCAGCTTTAAGTGCCTTATCAAGATTTTCAACATTCCCTGATTTATCAACTAAATTTGCTTGATTGGCAACTCCTAAAAGAGTGCCAGCAGTATCAAATAAATTTACAAATAGAAAAGACATAATCACACTAATCATGGCTAAATCTAAAGCTCCCATGATATCTAATTTCATAAACACAGGCATAAAGGCAGGAGGATAGGAGACTAATCCATGAAATTGAATAATACCAAAAAAGATTGAAGTAACCGTTACCATCATGACACCAATAAGTATTGCTCCCGGCACTTTTCTAATTGCAAGTATTGAGATTAATATGAACCCAAGCATTGAGAGCATGGTTTCGATTTCAAGTAAATTCCCCATGCTTATCAAAGTTGCTTCATTGGAAACTATGATTCCTCCATTTCTTAAACCAACAAGTCCAATAAACAGACCTACACCAGAGCCCATTGCGATTCTAAGATTCATTGGAATACTTTCCAACATCCACTGTCGTATAGGGGTAATGCTCATAATCCAAAATAAAATACCAGCGATGAATACCGCTCCTAATGCAACCTCCCATGTATAACCCATTTCCCCTACAACCGTATAGGTAAAGAATGCATTAAGACCCATACCAGGGGCTAATCCAATTGGCCAATTTGCATAGAATCCCATGAACATGCATGCAATTGCTGCAGCTATACATGTTCCTACAAAACTGGCCCCTTGATCCATGCCAGCTGCCGACATCATTTGTGGGTTAACAAAGATAATATAAGCCATTGTGATAAATGTAGTGAAACCAGCCATTAGCTCTGTTCTAATATTTGTATTGTTTTGTTCTAATTTAAAGATTTTTTCTAGCATTAAATTTAATTTTTTTATTTAAAAATTTAGTTTACAACTTATAATGTTAGATTGTTATAAGTTCAAAGATAACTTAAGGCAAATTTAGATTGATTCAATAATTTATAGCTTTTGAAGCTGAAAATTTAGAGAAGAACTTATTTTCAATCTTTTGGCATTAATGTTGCATCATTCAGGAGTATAGGAGTTTACTTGGAAACTCCTTGTTAAAACTAACATAAAAACCTTGGGGCATTTTAATGAGCTATATTACTTTTTATAAAAAATTATTTTTATCCATTTTTTTATTATTTTTTGGAGCTCATGTTTTCTCTCAGGAAAATATTATTGAAGAAGTCTTTGTTACTGCTGAAAAAAGAAGTGAAAGTCTACAAGAGATTTCTCAAGCTGTAACTGCTATCACCGATGAAGACATAGAATCAAAAAACATAGAATCTTTTGTTGATTTAAGCGCAATTGTTCCTGGTGTTACTGTTGCTAAGAATGAAGGTTATAAAACTGTAATTTCTATTCGAGGGGTTGGTAATGAAACCAATCAAAATGCAATCGCAGCACCTTCAGTAGCATTCCACATGGATGGAATTTTTATAGCATCCCCATTTGCATTACAAACAGATTTTATAGATGTAGATAGAATTGAAGTTATTAGAGGACCGCAAGGAACTTTGTTTGGACAAAACTCAACAGGTGGCGCCATCAATGTTATAAGTAGAAAACCATCAATGGATGAATACCTTGGTAAATCTGATATTACTTTTGGTAATTATGGCCTTAAGAAATTTCGTTCATCTAACAATATTCCTTTTGCTCAAAATGTTGCCAGCAGAGTGTCTGTTGCTATTACAGAAAGAGATGGCTTTAGTGACAATATATTGACTGGTCAAGATTTAGATGATGCTAGTAATCTCAGCATTAGAGGAGATCTGCTGATTGATTTAGATGATGGTTCAAGCCTAAGATTCTTTGGACAGTTTTTTGAAGTAGATAGAAATGGTTCTGCTATGCGAGGAATTGATGACCCAACTCCCAATATTAGAGATTTATCACAGGATACAGTTTCAAAGCATGAGCTCACATCTTCAATTTTTGCTGCAATTTATGAATCAGATTTAGGTTTTGCATCACTTAAGGCCATGGCAAGCATTCAAGAAGATGATATTTTAGTTGTCAGGGATAATGATAGACATAATTTTGGAGATTTCGTCCTATCTATTCCTGGTTTAGGTCCCCCAGATGATTTAATTTGTATTGCTATTTTCCCTACACCCCCGGAGTGTCGTTATGCAGTTTATCAGCGTGCTGAATTTAATCCTGAAACTTCTATTGTTGATACAACTACATTTGAAATTAATTTAATTTCAAATGAACCAATTTTAAATGGGAAACTTGACTGGACTATAGGTGCTTTTTACATGGAGCATGAAATAAAAAATACTATTCGTGGTTATAGAGATAATGATCTGACTGGACAATTAAGATATTTGTGTGGAGAATCGTTTGCAAATCCTGCATATTGCTACACCCATGATTATGGAATTCCTGGTAGATTTGATGTCTTTGGAGCAGATTGGGACTTTGTTACTGATGCTCTTCCTAAGAGAGAATCATATTCATTTTATGGTCAAGGAACATATAGTGTAAGTGATGATTTTCGTCTTGTAGCTGGGATGAGATATTCAGAAGATACTTTTGAAACTAATGTTACAAATTTCTTTAATGTTGAAACTTTTACAGAAAAAGGCACATCAGATGAGACAACTGGAAAGATTACAGGTGAGCTAGATTTATCTGATTCAGCAATGGCATATCTTTCAATGGCTAGAGGTTTTAAGCCAGGAGGCAGTAATTTAACTTTTGGATTCACAGAAGCTGAAGATATAGCAGCAGGCAGACCAGTTGCTCCAGCAATGGTATTCCCTACTTTTCAGGCTGAGACCGTTGACTCAATCGAATTTGGTTTAAAGGCAGATTTGCTGGATGGAAGAGCTCGTGCAAATATTGCAGCTTTTTCTTACACTTATGAGAATCTCCAATTTCAGGCAACTGATCCAGATCCATATAGAGGGGGCGTAGCAAATATTCCTGAATCGGAAATGTCTGGGTTTGAAGTTGAATTTACCGGTCTTTTAAATGATGAATTAGTTTTAGATATGAACTTATCGTTTCTTGATTCAGAAGTAACATCAGATTATATGGTCTTAGACAATGTTGATGCATATCAATATTTCTTTGGCCAAGAAGATCTTCGTTTTGGCTTAAGAGAAAATGTTAAAGGGAATGAATTGGCTAAAAGCCCTGAGTTCTCAGCAGATGTAAGTCTAACCTATGAAACAGCGCTTTCATCTGGAAATTTGTTCACTGGTATTTTGCAGTACATCAAAAGAGGCGATTTCCAACAGCGAGTTTCTAATAACCCGGCTGTAGATGCAATTAATTCATACGATTTACTTAATCTAACTGCTAGTATTGATTTTGTTGGTGATAAGTGGGGGCTAGATTTTAAGATTCTTAATGCTTCTGATGAAGATGGTGTTAATTCTAGCATGACAGATGTATTTGGAGTCGCTGCTACTGGATTAGAGCTCATACCACCTCGTCAATTTATGGTTCGCATCAGGATGAGCTATTAATTTAGCTGAATAAAAATCTATGGATAAATTATTTATTCAAGCAGATGAATTATTAAGTGATTCTTTTAAGCTTGCATGGCAAGTATACGAAAGTGGTTACCGACCAAATTATATTATAGGTGTTTGGAGGGGTGGAGCACCCATTGGTATAGCTGTTCAAGAATTTTTAGATGTTCTGGATGTGCCCTCAGATCATATAGCTATTAGAACCTCGCATTATAAAAGCATGGGAGAGACAAATAATAAAGTACAAGTTTATGGGTTGAATTACATTATTAAACAGGTTGAATCTGAAGACTCTCTTTTAATAGTTGATGATGTGCATGATACAGGCATATCAATTCAACAAATAATTTCTGATCTTAAGAAAGCTTGTAAAAAGAACACGCCTGAAATTAAAGTTGCTACTCCTTACTTCAAACCAAAGAACAATAAAACAGATAGAAAACCTGATTTTTATATCCATGAAACAGAAAAGTGGTTGGTCTTTCCTCATGAGCTCGAAGGTTTATCTATGAAGGAAATTATTAAATTTAAACCAGAGCTTGCTGATTTGGCTGAAAAAATTAAACCTTTCATATCTTAAGAAAGATTCTATAAAGTTTGCTTTATAATACTTTATAAATAATTCAGCTTTTAGCAATGATTAATTCTGACAACCTTTCTCTGAATAAAAAAAATATTGATACAATTTTAGTTCTAGATTTTGGTTCTCAATATACTCAGTTAATTGCTAGAAGAATTAGAGAGCTGAATGTATTCTCAGAAATTCTTCCATGGGATATACCTGTTGAAAAGATCAAATTATTAAATCCAAAAGGAATTATTCTTTCCGGTGGTCCTGAATCAGTTACTGTATCAAATACCCCTAGGATCCCAGAAGTTATTTTTGAATTAGATGTACCAATTCTAGGAATTTGTTATGGCATGCAAACCTTGGCTGAGCAATTTGGTGGGCATGTTACTTCTTCAAAAACAAAAGAATTTGGACATGCTGAGATTGTTATTGATAAACCTTCATTGCTCTTTGATGGTTATAGTCTTGGATCTAAAATTGATGTTTGGATGAGTCATGGAGATCATGTTTCCACTCTCCCAGATAAATTTAATCTAGTAGCTTCAACTGCTTCAGCACCTATTGCAGCTATGGAGCATACTAGTAAACCTATTTTCGCTTTACAGTTCCATCCAGAAGTAACTCACACAAAACAGGGAAATGCCATATTAGAAAACTTCACCATTAAAATATGTAAATGTAATGCTCAGTGGAGAATTGATAATTTAATTGAGCAAAGGATTGAAGAAATTAAAGTAAAAGTAGGAGATCAAAAAGTATTATTGGGATTATCTGGTGGAGTCGACTCATCTGTCACCGCAGCCCTACTAGATAAAGCTATTGGAAAAAATCTGGTTTGTGTATTTGTTGATAATGGGTTACTTCGTAAAAATGAAGCTGAGGAAGTAGAAGATTTATTTAAAGCAAGAATGAATTTAAATCTATTAGTGGTGGATGCAAAGAAAGTTTTTTATAGACATCTTAGAAATGTCTCTGATCCAGAGCAAAAAAGAAAAGTTATTGGTAGAACATTTATAGATATTTTTGATAATCAGGCTGCAAAACTTAAGGATGAAATAAATTTTTTAGCACAAGGAACTATATATCCAGATGTTATTGAGTCATCTGAATCTGAATCTAAAGAAGCTCGAGTTATTAAGTCTCATCATAATGTCGGGGGGCTCCCTGATGATATGAAAATGGAGTTAGTAGAACCGTTAAGAGATTTATTTAAAGATGAGGTGCGTAAGATGGGATCTGAGCTCGGTCTTCCATCAGAGATATTAAATCGCCATCCATTTCCTGGGCCTGGGCTGGGGGTTAGGATCCTTGGAGAAATCACTAAAGAAAAAGTTTCTATATTACAAAATGCAGATGCAATCTTCATAGAAGAGTTAATTAAAGCAAACTTATATGATCAAGTAAGCCAAGCATTTTGTGCTTATCTTCCAGTGAAGTCAGTTGGTGTGGTTGGAGATGAGAGACGATATGCTGATGTGATAGCTATTAGAGCTGTTGAAACAGTAGATTTTATGACTGCTGCATGGGCGAAGCTTCCTCATGATTTCTTAGCCCATGTTTCAAATCGAATAGTGAATGAATTAGAAGAGGTTAGCAGGGTGGTTTATGACATTTCCAGCAAACCTCCCGCAACTATTGAGTGGGAGTAAAAATATTGTCTGAAACCCCTATAAAATAAGGATTCTGCAGATACAAACTTAATACAAACTTTTGAAAATACCCTTATTCTTATTTGACTTGTGTTCTGTAGATACAAACTTTAGTGCAAAGTTTGGTCACTTACTGCAAAACATAAGCGCATTTTGATTAGACCCATCTCAAAACTATTTTCTGATGTTGTAAAACACTGACACAGGGAGACACAACTTTCTGTGTCAGATTACGAAAGCATCTTATCTTTAGTCTCATTAAGCTTATAGTGTTTCAATAAAATTCTTTTTAGATTTAAATAGTCTTCTTTGCCCAGATCCTGAATTATTTTTTTTTCAATCTTGATTAAATTTTTTGCTCCAACTAATCGAGCTCTTTTTCCTTCATCAGTATAAAGAACAATTTTATCCCTGCTATTCTTCAGCTTTTCTAGTTTCAATAATCCCAAATCTACTAACTGATGAACAGTTTTATGGGTTGCTTGTCTTGATATACCTAATTTTCTGGATAGTGAAGAAATTGACCTTTTTTCTCCCCTTAGAGTGTCAAATATTTTTATCTGCGCAGATGTTGCCCGATGATATTTTCCTCTTTTGTTTAAAGATATGGATTCTTCTTGCATCTTTTCTGCCATCTCTAAAACTAACTTCATCAAGTTAGTTTCTAAATAATCAAATGTTGGTTTTAAATTGTCAACCATAGTTGACATTATACTAAATTCATATTCTAATTAGAAGATGCAATTATTAATAACCCCTAAAAATAAAATCTTCTTAGCAGGGCTCTCATTTTGGATAGTTGCAACTTTTTCTTATTTTTTCTCTGTTCAGAAA
>MDSZ01206340.1_pt1 | contig 13252 bp, 19 predicted proteins | sample 811201 | NCBI WGS metagenome assembly MDSZ01 (sample SAMN05326647, study PRJNA326480) | marine metagenome | isolation source: seawater | place: Indian Ocean: North | collected 2010
ATTACAAGCCTGAACATCTAGTCCGCAAGGTTTAATCGTATTAAATGTTGATAAATTTGTATCAAAATTAATACTAAGGCCATGATAGGAGTAATTTCTTCGTATTCTCATGCCAACTGAAGCTAATTTTTTGTTGTCTAAGTATATTCCAGGGTCTTTTAGATTAATTTCATTTTCTAAGCCATAACCATTCAAAGTGTCAGAGGTTTCTTGCAGAACATTTTTAGTTAGGTCAGTTGGTTTAAAAGGCAGGTCTTTTAAGCTCAATATAAAATAGAAGATCTTTTGTCCAGGCCCATGATAAGTAGTCTTTCCGCCTCTATCTGTTTTAATTAATGGAGGATTTAATTTCTTATCTTCCTGAATTCCTTTTTCGCTTATGCCTATCGTAAAGACTGGGTTGTGCTCTAAGACCCATATTGAGTGATAATTGGGCTGAGATTCAACTAATTGCTTCATTTCTTTAATGCAAGGCTCATAGTCAACTAAACCTTTATGCTCAATCTTTAATTTCATTATATTTTTTCTAAATCTGCATAAGCTGTAACCAGCCATTTGGTTCCAGCTGTATTAAAATTTATTTGTATCCTTGAAGCATCGCCTTGCCCTTCAATACTAAGCACAACACCTTCACCAAAGACTTTATGTCTAACGATTTGCCCAAGAGAAAAAGGGGTATCATCATTTGATTTTTCCAAAGATGATGAGCCAAAAAAACCTGTTCTATATGATTGTTTTGGTCTTACAAACTCAATATGTTCATTTGGTATTTCATTTATGAATCTTGAAGGTGGGTTATAAGAATCTTGGCCATATAATCTTCTAAATTCTGTATAAGTTAGGTAGAGCTTATTTCTAGCTCTAGTAATTCCAACATAACAAAGCCTCCTTTCTTCTTCTAATTCATTAATGTTTTCTATAGAGCGAGAGTGTGGAAAGAGTGATTCTTCCATTCCAACTAAAAATACATATTTAAATTCTAACCCTTTGGCTGAATGTATTGTCATTAGCTGAACTGCATCATCAGATTTTGAAGCTTGCGTTTCTCCCATATCTAGTGAGACAGAGCTTAAGAAAGCTGCTATATATGACCCGTAATCTGACATATCTTCATGCTTGTTTAATGTCTCAAAAGATTTAACAGCTGAGATAAGTTCATTGATATTTTCTACTCTAATGCGTCCTTTTTCTCCAGGTTCTTTCATATGATGATCTATTAGGCCACTTTTATTTATTATTGTTTCTACAAATTCATCTGATGAAGTGCTGTTAATTTTTTCTAATGATTCTTCAACTAAATTGATAAATATTGAAATCGATGTTGCTGCTTTACCTTTAATTATCTCTGAAGAAACCATATCTTTAGCAGATTGAAATAATGACAAATTATTTTCTTCTGCAAAGTTTCTTATGTTCATGAGAGTTTTTTCACCAACTCCTCTAGAAGGAACGCCGATAGCTCTCTCAAATGCATTGTTATCATTTCTATTAATAATTACTCTCAGATAGCTCAATACATTTTTAATTTCTAATCTCTCGTAAAACCTTACTCCTCCATAAATTACGTATGGTATGTTTTGTCTCAGTAAAGACTCTTCGATGGTTCTAGACTGAGCATTTGATCGATACAAAACTGCCATATCTTTATAGTGATCGCCTGAATTAAAAATTGTATGTGCATTCTCAGAAATAAAATTAGCTTCTTCTTGTTCGTTATATGCTTCGAAAACCTCTATTTTGTCTCCCTCATTATCTTTGGTCCAAAGTTTTTTTCCAAGCCTATTTGAATTTTGACTTATTACTGCATTTGCTGCATTTAGAATATTTGCTGTAGATCTATAATTCTGTTCAAGACGAACAATTTGTGTTTCTTTTTGCTTGGCAAATTTGTTTATGTTTTCAATTTTTGCCCCTCTCCACCCATAAATAGATTGATCATCATCTCCAACTGCTGCAATAGTAGTGTTGGTATCAAGTAAATTTTGTATCCATTTAAATTGGAGTGAGTTTGTGTCCTGAAACTCGTCAATTAATATATGTTTGAATTTTTTCCTGTATAGAGTCCTTATTTTTTGATTTGTTTTTATAAGCTCGTAGGATTTTAGAATTAATTCAGCGAAGTCTAATAAATTCTCTTTTGACATATAGTTCTCATAATGAAGATATATGCGTTTTAGCATTTCGATATTAAAATCACCTTGATCATCTATATCTTTTGATCTTAATGCCTCATCTTTCCAAGTGTTGATTTGCCACCTTACTTTATCAGGAGGCCATTGATCTTCATCAATATCTAAATCCTTTAAAATTCTTTTGATTATTCGTAGCTGATCATCGCTATCCAATATAGAAAATTCTTTTTCAAGGCCTGCATCCTCTGAGTGGCGTCGTAAAATTCTATTTGATATTGAATGAAAGGTGCCGCACCACATTTCAGGAATAGGTTGATCTAAAATTTGTTCTATTCTTCCTGTCATTTCGTTTGCTGCTTTATTAGTGAATGTTACGGCTAATATACTGTGTGTAGAGCTAGATGCAGCTTTGATTAGCCAAGCAATTCGATGTACTAGAACTTTTGTTTTGCCTGAGCCTGCACCAGCAAGAACTAAGAGTTTTTGTGATGATGATGTTACTGCCTCACGTTGAGCTTCGTTTAGATCATCAAGAATGAAAGATACATCCATCTATTAGACAAACTTATTCTCTCTGAACCAAAGATTAAAGGCATATTTTTCACCTTTTGTTACTGGTCTACCAGCATGTAATGAATCTGGGTGTACTTTAGTTGTTCCAGGCAGGACATTTTTCCATACTAATAAAGAGCCTTTTTTTGGTTTAACAGAAATATTAAGATCTCTAAACTCAGTTGCGCCACCTTCTTCGACTTCATTTAGATAGCCCAATGCAGTGTAAATTCTTTGGCCGCCTCTTTTTAGATGTTTTTTTCCTTCCTCTGTCTCATCATTAAAAGCATCGTGGTGATCGTTATACTGAGTTCCACCAGTGTAATAAACGACTTGGTAAGATTCAGCATTTTTCAATGGAAAGCCTATAAGGTCTGCGATTCTTTGTCCTAACTCAGTTGTGGTGCCTGAGTGATTGTGGGCAATCCAACAATTGCTCCCAGTTCTGTTCTCATGATAAATACCATCTTTGCCCCCAATCGTTTTAGCTCTTTCCAATTTGCTCTCTGATGCGTCTACAAAATGTGAACACTCTTCATCTGTAATAAAATTCTCAATAACATAAACTAATGGGTCTTCGTTATAAATAATCTTATTCCCTTCAGTTCTTATTGGTTTTTTGAACTCTTTTTTATTCGGCGTGGTAATGGATGTCGGCTTAGGGTCATATTTTTTATCAATCCCTGCATTTATTCCAATTATATAAAGGGCTCTCATAGCAAGACCTACACCAATCAAAGCAAAGATTAGTGCGAAAATTGACAAAACAAAAGCAGCTATATCCACAGAAATATTATACTTGAATGATTTATAAAAGCTTAATAGCTATCGATTTTTTTGATGAATTCTTCTTGTGCTTTGTTAAATTCTTTAGAAATTTGATTTACAAGTTCCCTAACGCTAACTGTTTTCTTTATTGCATTAATTCCTTGCCCAGATCCGTAAATATCCTTCCAGACTTTAGCAGAGGCATTGCCTCCAGAATTAAAATTCATTTTTGTTTTATCAGCTTCAGGTAAATTAGCCGGATCCATGCCTGCTTTTTCTACTGAGGGGCTCAGGTAGTTGCCGTGTACTCCACTAAAATAATTTGTATAAACAATGTCTTTCGCTGCGGACTCTACTAACATCTTTTTATAATTGTCATCTGCTTCAGATTCATTAGTTGCAATAAAACTAGTCCCAATGTATGCAAGATCAGCTCCCAATGCTAATGCACTTGCTACTGAATAGCCATCTGAAATAGATCCAGATAGAAGTATGGTCCCATCGTACCATTCTCTTGTTTCTCTTAATAAGGCAAATGGTGATAAAGCGCCAGCATGACCGCCTGCACCAGCACAAACTAGTATCAGTCCATCAACACCTTGTTCAACTGCTTTTTGTGCATGTCTTGTGCTTATTACATCGTGAAAAACAAGTCCACCATATGAATGAGCGGCTTTTACCAAGTCTTCTGGTGGTCTTAATGAAGTAATGATGATTGGTGCTTCATGTTTAACGCAAGTCTCAACATCTTTAAAAAGCCTGTCATTTGATAAATGACAAATTTGATTAACTGCAAATGGAGCAACCTTTGCATCTGGATTGTCTTCTTTATATTGCCCTAGCTCATCTTTAATTTCCTTTATCCAGTCTGACAATAATTCTTGTGGTCTTGCATTTAAAGCAGGGAATGAGCCAACAACACCAGCCTTACATTGGGCAATTACAAGCTCAGGTCTTGAAATGATAAAAAGAGGAGCGCCAACTACAGGCACTGATAGATTATTTTTTAATATGTCTGGCAACATTCTGCTTTATCTTAATTTTTTTTAAAAACTTCTTCTATAGATGCCTCAAGAATATCAAATAATTCATTAATTTGTTTTTCTGTAATGATAAGAGGAGGGCATATTGCGATAATATCTCCAATTGCTCGGACAATTAATCCATTCTTCTGGCAAATTTCTGCTAAACGCATCCCTGTTTTTCCATAAGGCTCAAAGTTATTTTTTGTTTTTTTATCTTTTACAAACTCTATTCCTGCGACTAAGCCAACGCCTCTAGACTCTCCTACATTTTCATATTTAGAAAGCTTGTTAACCCTATTTTGAAAAATTTCTGATACATCACTTACATGTGAGAAAAGTTTAGTTCTCTCATAAATTTCTAACGTTTTGAGAGCGACTGCACATGAGACCGGATGCCCAGAGTAAGTATATCCATGAGCAAAAACTCCAACATCACCACTTGCATGTTTTATAGGGTCAAAAATTTCTTCTGCGACAATTACAGCACTGATAGGCATATAGCCTGATGAAAGTGCTTTAGCAATAGTTATAGAAGATGGTTTGATTGAGAAAGTTTCATATCCCCAACAATTTCCTGTTCTGCCAAAACCACATATAACCTCGTCATCTATTAAATGAATATCATATTTATCAAGAACACTTTGAATTTTCGGAAAATATCCCTCTGGTGGAATAATAACACCGCCAGCGCCTAAAAATGGTTCAGCTATCATTGCTGAAAAATTATCAGCCCCCTCTTTAATAATTAATTCTTCCAAGTTTTTTACAATTCGGTCAAGGAATTCTTTTTCCGTTTCATTCTCTATTGCTTCTCTATAATAATGAGGTGTATCTGTGTGAAAAAAACCAGAAATTGGTAAATCAAATAATGCATGATTAGTAGGGATGCCAGTCATGCTACCACTCGCAACTGTAATGCCATGATAGCCCTTTTTTCTTCCAAGAAATTTCTTCTTATGTGGTTTGCCTAAAGCGTTATTTAAATAAGTATAAAGTTTATATTGCGTATCATTTGCATCTCCGCCTGAGCTGCCAAAAAAAACTTTACCGCTACTGAAAGGGGACATTTCCATAAGTTTTTCAGATAACATAATTGCTGGTTCATGGCTCTTGGATGCAAATAGTGAACCATATCCATACTTCTGCATCTGATTAGCAGCAGTTTCAACTAGTTCCTCATTTCCAAAACCTAATGCATTGCACCATAACCCAGCTAAGCCTTCTATATATTTTTTTCCTTTGACATCATATACATAGATTCCTTCGCCTCTATCAAGAATTAGAGGTTCTTGGTGTTCGTGTGTTTTTAAATTTGTTGCAGGATGAAATAAGTTATTTATGTCCTTGGATGCTAAGTTCTTGCTCATTCTTATTTACTTAAATCTCTTCAGCAACCAGAAGCCTAACCATGTGCTAAAAACTGTCTTTAATATGGTCATAATCAAAGCGGGAAATTTATACCAAAAGTCTAACCAAGGATTCCAAACCCACGAATAGACCCAATCGTGTAAAAATTTTAGATTTTCTACTAAAAATATTTTTGTGCTTAAAGTAAAAATGCCATATTCAGTTTGAGAAATCATAAAAATTACCCAACCAATAAAAAATATTTGGATAGGTGTCGTATAGATGCAAAGATAAGCAACCCCAATAGCAAAACCTCTCATAGGTCTAGCGCATCCCTGATTGCTGGGTGAGTAATTTCTCCATCCCTCATGTTTAGACCATTGGCTAAATGAGGGTCAGATTCTAAGGCTTTATTTATTCCTTCATTTGTCAACATTTCAATAAATGGCATAGTTGCTTTATTAAGAGCTAATGTAGCTGTTAATGGCACAGCTCCTGGCATATTTGTTACACAATAATGAATTACTCCATTATGCAAAAACACAGGGTCATCATGTGTTGTTGGTTTACTGGTCTCAATGCATCCGCCTTGATCAATTGCTATGTCTACCACCACACTCCCAGGTTTCATTTGACTTATCATTTCCTTAGTAATTACTATTGGTGCTTCTTTGCCTATTACATAAACTGAGCCAATTACTAAATCTGATGTAATTAAGGTTTCTGTTATGGCTTCTGGTGTCGAAATAATATATTCAATCTTGTCCATGCCTAATTCTTGTTTTAGCTGTTTAAGTCTGTCTTTTGATAGATCAATAATTTTTACATAAGCTCCGCTAGCAATAGCTTTTTTTATTGCTTCTGTTCCTGCTGCTCCAGCGCCTATTACAGTTACAACTCTAGGCTCTATATCACCAATTGAATCTAATAGAATCCCTAAACCCTTATTTGGTTTTAATAAAAAATAGGAGCCCACAACAAATCCTATCTGTCCTGCTATAGCACTCATAGGTGCTAATAAAGGCAAAGTTCCATCTTCTGCAGTAACAGTTTCATATGCTATTCCTGTGATTCCTGTCTTAACAAGTTTTTTTGCTTGCTCTTTATTGCCTGCTAAATGGAAGTAAGTAAACAGTGTGTGCCTGTCTGTTAAATATTGAAATTCTTCAGGCATTGGTTCTTTTACTTTGATTATAAGATCGGCTTCTGCATAGACTTCTTGAGCTGAGTTTAAAATTATTCCTCCTGCTGCTTCATAAGTGCTGTCATCGAATCCTACATCAAGACCAGCTTTTGTTTCTATATATATCTGATTATTTTGGTTTGTTAAAACTTTTACAGAGTCTGGAGTGAGCCCAACCCGGCACTCATTATTTTTAATTTCTTTTGGGACTCCTACTTTCATAGCTTTTTGCTTTTAGAAAATACGTGGTCTTTTAACAATGAAAGGATCATCGTCCTTTTCCGTTTCTTCTTTCGTTTTTTCTTTTGTTTTTTCTTTCTCTGATCTGATTATTTTCACCACTTCTATTTTTGGCTCTTCTTCTGTTGCTGAGCTTCCATTGCAATCTATTCCTTCTTCCTCTAAGAATTCCAAAATATCATTGGGCGTCTTCTCACCATTTTCTGAATAAGTCTGTTTTAAAATGCATGCGTATTCTGGTGTAAGGTTTGATGAGCTGCTTCCAACTAAATTTGTAACGGAACATCCCGATAAAAATATGAGCACTATTATCAATAGGGTTATTTTTTTCATAAGCTTATTTTACAGCATGATGCTTTTTAAACTAAAGCAAGGCCCATCATAATGAGACAATAGATTGATCCAATAAAGGCAATAGTTCTCACATACGGGATTCCTGCTAAATAAGTTAGGCCATGAGTTACTCTTAAAATCAGCCACCAACATGCATACATTGAAGAATCTACATTCATTATCATGGCTGCTAGAACTAGCGCCATAAAAACAGGTAAGCTTTCTTGTAGGTTTTTTGAAGCTCTATGAGCCCTTTTTAAAAAGGCTGACTCTTCAACTCCCTCATCTCTTGCTGTTAACATCCATGGTAAATTTTTGATGTTGATAGTCATTGGTATTAGCCAGATCTGAAACAATGCTAATAAAGCTGCCAATAAAATATAAGTTTCCATTTATTCTCCTTAAGAAGATGTTTTGTATATATTGACGATAGTAACTCCAACTACGATCAGGAACAACCCAAGAATGGTCTGCCAATTCAATGCCTGCTTATAAAAAAAATAGCTCAAAATTGCCACAGAAAAAACACCAAGGCCTGCCCACGATGCATAAACAATTGAAAGTGGCAGTTTCTGGGAAACAAGAGCGAGGAAATAGAAAGAAACTCCATATGCGATGAGTAAAACCGAAGTTGGAAGTACTTTAGTGAAGTTTTGTGAAGCTGGTAAGAGCATTGTGCCTAAAACTTCAAATGCAATTGCCAGAAATAAAATTACATAAGCATGCATAAACCTAAAAACTTCGCTGATACCCGACTATAACTTGATAATCAGTTTTCATTTGCAAGTTATTTTTGTTCTGCATTAAGGGAAGCACAACTTCTAAGCCTATTTGCTCATTGCCTTTAGAAAAAATATCTACCGTATAGTTTAATCCAAGTCCTATATGAAGCTCATTGCCTCCATAATTCTCTGTATTTGCTGTCTGAACAGGTGCAGAAATAATTGAGTTGATTCCAGATATTTGTTTTTGATCAGTAAACTTAATTCTTGATGAGAAGGAAATTGAACTGTCAAACTGATATTGCAACCATGAATTTAATTCTATTTGATCACCAAAAGCCCAATCTTTTTCATTAGCAACAGTTTTATATTTTGCCTGGATCCCCCAAGTAGTTTTTTCACCGATCTGTCTTGTATTGGTAAGCCCTAATATAATTCTTGTCGCTTTGTCACTAGGCTGCATAGCATAGGGCAAGATCATCTCCATCTGAGTATTCATTGGCGTTAGCACTGTCCCCATCTCATTATTATTCCCTATTGATTGTAGGTAAGAAATCTCTCCATGCCATTTTGAAACGTCTGTCTTATCTATCAAAAATAATGCACTGAAAGTAATATCTGATAAATCACTTGAAGATGTGCTGAATTGGCCCAGTAAATCTCTATCCATCATTGCTGAATAAGTTTTTAGTGTCATGTCTTTTGAAAGGTAGGTGGCCATTAACATTAAAGTAAGATTTTCAGATGGTGCATACATTGCATCAATCATAGTCATGCTCATACTCATATTTTTTGGTATCACAGATAAATTTGCGGGCATATTACTAAGTTCATTAGGTTTTAAGAGAATCTCTGAATCAGATATATTATCTCCATCAAATATATTTCCCTCCATCTGCATCTGCCCATGTTTAATTGAAACCATGAACCCTTTGTGATGCATATTGCCCATAATTCCGATAGGTGCGGACATATGCTTTGCTGAGTGCTCCATATGCTCCTTCATATCCATCGATCCATGATCATGGTGTTGAGAGTCTTCATCAGTAAATGCAAAGAAGCAAAAGATTATTAATAATTTAAATAAATTTTTCATTTTTTTCTAAAAAATAAAATTACGCCCGATATAGAAGTAAATAATGCAATAAAAGAAAAGATTTTCAATAAAATATTGTCAATATTATCTCTCTCGACCCAGTCCATTATGTGAAAACCCCACATCAAGTCCCATATTCTCCATTGAGGTGATCTTATGGCGACTATCTCGCCTGAAAATGGGTTTTGATAAACATTTATCTTTTCTTCATTTTCATTTAATGACACTATTTTATAAAGAGGTAATTCACGTCCTCTATACTCAGAACCTCTTTGTTCTTCATCTACAATCTCCACGCTAATAGGTGTAAGAGTAGTCATCTTTGATACAATTACCTTTGCCTCTTCAAAGCTTATTTTTGTTATATCTTTTTGAGTTGGCTGTTCTTGCGCTGGCTGTTCTACAAAATATTGCTCTCCACGAATGTTTTCTATCTTATTAAACGAAAAATAGATGCCAGATATTGTCCACAGAAGTAATTGAATGGCAATTATTAAGCTAATGTATCTATGAAATTGTCTTAGAGTTACTTTCATTAGTTTGAAGATTGGCCTTCACCAATTTGGTTTGAATAAAAATTAAGCTTTTACTTTGAGCAGCAAGAGCACTCGCAGCATTTGCAACAATCACACATGAAACCATTGTAACTGATTTAAATTGTACCGTCTCTTCAATTTTAATTTTTGAGCTTAATTGATAGGTTCAGTAGCTTTAGGCAAAACGCTAAAAATTACATCTGGGTTTTCTTTCATCAATTGGTTTGAGCTTTTTATTTCGATAATAGAATTCTCGTCAGTTTTATAACTATAAGTTTTTTTCTTAGCAAGAATATCAATTGAAGCAGGCCGATCAAATTGGAATCTTAAAGATTTTACTTTTGGAGCAAATATATAGAGCGCACCTGCTATTTTTTTGGTTGCATTATTTATGTCGTCAAGCAAAACAAACAAGTCTTGATATGGAATCTCCTTTGAGGCTGGATTATCAATATTGACAGACATATCTAGTACTACTGTTTCCTTTTTTTGGTTTATGCGCAACGCTAGTCTTTCAGCACGTTCCATTGTGTATGCAGGAAGGTTAATAGTGCCATCCTTAGGGTCTATAGGGATCTCATTTAGTATTTGGCCATTTTCAATAATCCATGCATTGACTTGTTCATAAGTTATTTCTTCATTCAGTATCTGTAATATAAACTTTGTTTCTAGAAGTTCTGATTTTGCTTGGGAACTCATAATTATCCATGGATTGATCTCCTTATATTGAATGTCTCGGCCTTCTGATGCGGCGCTTGCCAAGAAGCTCATTAGAATGGCTATGCTTATTTTAATTTTGCCCACGATTTTATTTTCTTTTATGGGTTTAATAGATCAATAAGCCTGTCGTTCTCGTCTACAATTCGGTGTCTTATGCCCTTCTGCTTTACCATTTGTCTCATCACACGAAACGCATCTGCTTCATTTGTTTTGATCTGATAGTGTTGCCATTTGCCCCACCTATCTTGCCATTGAATTTTAAATTTCATATTTATTTAAAACAACAAAAAACTGCCTTTAAAAAAAGGCAGTCTAATGATACTCAGTTAATTATTTCTTCAGGTTTTCCCTGCGCCAATAGTCGCAAGTATACCGCCTACCAGTGCAAGCACCATACAAACAGCTACTAGTGTTCCGCCTGTGAAAATCCCACCTACAGAACTCCCGATTAACAAATAACCAGTGACTTTTGTTTTTGCTCCCATAGCAACTGCACCAAATATTATGGTTAAAAATGAGAAAAGCACTCCCAAAAGACCAAAAGTGGCAATTGCATCAGATGCAGTATTGTCTACAGCTGTACCATCAAGAGATGCTGCGGCTCCTTCTAGACCAGCGGTTAATCCACCAGCCATTAAAGTAACAAGTGCTGCTATAAAACCAAATATACCGGCTATTAGCGCTATTATTCCTCCTGCTTTTTGCATATCTATACTCCTTTTAAATTGATATCTTTTGATTTTAGGTTCTTGAAAATTATTTTGCAATTAACAAGGGGCTTTAAATCCACTGATTATTTTTAGCTGTGAGCTTATTTCTCACATCTCCAGTATTGGTAACACCTTTAGGCTCTATTATCATGATTTTAGCCTCTTTATCTGCATAGGGTTTATGTTTTTTTCCTTTTGGAATAACAATCATTTCGCCTTCATTTAATTCAATTGTTTGGTCTTCAAACTCAATTCCCATCTTGCCTTCGATTACTAAAAAAGTTTCATCAGTGTCGTCGTGTTTGTGCCAAGTAAAATCTTTTTCGATTTTTACAAGTTTAAATTGATAGTCGTTCATCTCTTCGATGACTTTTGGAGACCATTGATCAGTGAATTTTTGAAATTTTGATTTTAAATTAATCTTTTTCATTACTTGTTATTAAGAGAAAATTGAATCTAAACATAAAAATATTCTTGCAATAAATAGTTTTATCATCAAGTTTGATAGACTTAAGTTACATTACTTATGAAAAATATATTAATAACTGCATTAGCATTTCTAATTCTTTCGGCATGTGTATCTAATAAAACTGTCCAAACAGTAAAAATCAGTGATTACGATTTAAATTGTGAAGAATTAAAATATGAGTTAACAGAGCTTGGAGTTCAGTTTGAAGAAGTTGAAGACGATTCTGGTTTGACTGGAAAAAATGTTGCTTTGGGTATATTTTTTTGGCCTGGAATTATAGTCAATGAAGTGCAAGCTGGAAGAAATGAAGATTCAATAAATAGAAGAATTGAGCATCTAAATAGTCTTTATGTTGCCAAGTGCGTAAATCAAAATAGTAAATAGCTAGTTGTCTTTGTCAGCTTTCTGCGTTTGTGAGCCTACTTCTGCAGCGATTATATTGGGAACAAGCATAGTTAAGGCGTAGTGGGCTATTTTCCATTCGCCATTAATCAGCTGAACAACACCAGTCCCTCTGCAATGTCCATACTTTTCATTAAAAAGGATCTCATCAAACCAACGTGTGCTGCCATCTCCCTCCCAGTTACGTTCTACTACTGAGTAGGTCCATCCATGTCCGTCTGCAAAAGCCGGTTTGGCATAGACTTTGAATTCCTCTATAGTCCAGCGCTCGGTTTTATCTGTTCCTAAAAAAACGGCATCCGAAGTGTAGCGAGCAAAGTAGCTCTCATAGTTTCCTTCATGGGCATCCGAGTGAAGGCCATCTAACAAAGCATCAAGTCTTTCTTGAGCCCAACCAATATGTGAAAACATAATCAAGATTATGAGTATTATTTTTTTCATCATTGCTTCTCTTCTACTATATCGACTATCCAGATAGTTCTATCGACACCATTAGTATCAACTCGACTTATTTTTTTGCTTGTTCTTTTCTAAGGCTATAACCTGCTAACAACGCCAAAATAAACAATGCAGGCACATCGCCTAAAAAATGTCCCATTTCATGAGTATCAATAGCTGCTTGGTATGCCATGATCCCTCCATGAACAAGACTGCTCCATACTACAAACCACACAAACATTGAATGTCTGACTGGGTCCTTTGCAGCAATTATCATCATAACTCCAAGAGTCATATAAACTCCTTGAATCATCATTTCATATTCCCATTGTCCAGGACTCCATGCCCAACCGCCTAAAGGATCTAATTTCATCATTGGGGCAATAAATATAAAAGCCACACCAAAGACTCTTAAGGTATTCTTTAATATTGATAAATTATTCATTGTTCAAGTCTACTACACAGTAACGGAGTATTTTGTAGCAGTGAATAAAACTTCATTATTTTTTAACCCAATTAAGCATATCTTCAACATACATATCTACTTGTGGCTCAAAATCTTGTGGCTTATCGAGGCTA
>MDSZ01016693.1_pt1 | contig 13251 bp, 13 predicted proteins | sample 811201 | NCBI WGS metagenome assembly MDSZ01 (sample SAMN05326647, study PRJNA326480) | marine metagenome | isolation source: seawater | place: Indian Ocean: North | collected 2010
TTTTGTTTTTTTGTTTTCCATTTCTCATACCTCAATCTTTGTAAACTATATTTCTTGCTGACATAATTAAATTATCTGCTTCATCTTTTGACAAAGCAAAATCTTCTAGATATCCCTCAATTTTTACTCTTTCACCTTTTAAAATATCATATCCACCAGTTAATTCGTCAGATGCTAAATCTGCAAAATTTTCTAAAGTTAAAATTTTTTGTTCTCCTAGAGTTACCAACATACCAGGAGTTAATCCCTTTAAATTTATTAAGGAATCTTCTAAACCTAAATCCTTAATTCTTTGAGATATGTCTTCTTGATCTTTTTGATAAAATTCCTTTGCTCTTTCAATCAATGCTTTAGCAGTATCCTCTTCGATACCCTCAATTTTAGTTAAATTTTCTAATTTACTATCTTTTATATCATCAATTGTAGAAAAGCCCTCTGCAACTAATAACTGACCTAAAGTTTCATCGAGTTCTAAATTTTTAACAAAATTTTCAGTTTTTTCTTTAAATTCTATTTGTCTTTTTTCAGAGTCTTCTTTATCGGTCATAATATTTATTTCGTAATTCAAAAGTTTTGTTGCAAGTCTTACATTTTGTCCTCTTCTACCAATTGCTTTACTTAAATTTTCTTCTGTAAGAATTACATCAAGTTTTTTTCTATCAGTGTCTACATTTACTCTTTGAACTTCAGCGGGTGACAAAGCATTTGAAACTAAAATAGCTGGATCCTCAGACCAATTAACGATATCAATTTTTTCACCCTGAAGTTCATTTACCACTGCTTGAACTCTTGAACCTCTCATACCTACACAAGCCCCAACAGGATCTAAGGATGTATCAACAGCCTTTACACATATTTTTGCTCTACTTCCTGGATCCCTAGATGAAGATTTAATTTCAATCAATCCATCATAAATTTCAGGCACTTCTTGAAAGAAAAGTTTTTCCATAAACTTCGGATGACCTCTAGATAAAAATATTTGTTGACCCCTAGGCTCTCTTCTTACGTCATAACAATAAGCTTTGATTCTATCACCAGCTTTGATATTCTCACGTGGTATAAGCTCATTTTTTTGAATTATTGCTTCTGTTCTACCTAAATCTACAATAATATTTCCAAATTCTAGTCTTTTTACAATCCCACTTAAAATTGTATCTTTTTTATCAATAAAATCGTTATATTGTCTTTCTCTTTCAGCCTCTCTTACATTTGTAGTGATCACTTGTTTTGCAGTTTGTGCTGCTATTCTTCCAAAATCAAATGATGGTAATGGCTGTAGAACTTCATCACCTACTTTTTTATCTTTGTAAATATCATTTAAATTTATTGCATCGTTTAGCTTGATTTCGGTATTTGAGTTTTCGGGATTTTCAGAGATAATTAGTTTTCTAAAAATCTCAATATCACCATTATCTCTATTAATTGAAACTTTGATCTCATTGTCTTGACCAAATTTAGATTTGGCTGCCTTAGCTATCCCACTTTCCATAGAACTAATAATTAGCTCTTTATCAATTGATTTTTCCAAAGCTACTGCTTCTGCAATTCTCAATAATTCAAGCTTATCTGCTCTTTTATTTAACATAATTTTATTTATTCCAAAAAAAAATGGGCCAGAGCCCATTTTGATTATTCAGCAATGTAATTGGAATATAGTAAAGTTTTTTTGTAATTCAATACAAACTATTTAGAAAAAATCGTCGTTTTATCTGTTTTTTCCCATGAAAATGAACCATCTTTCTCTGGAGTTCTACCAAAATGGCCATACGCTGCTGTCTTTTCATAAATAGGTCTATTCAGATTTAACATTTCTCTAATACCTCTAGGAGATAGATCAAAATTCTCATTTATTTTTTCAACTACAAATCTGTTTTTTTCAACATCTTTATCAAAAAGATCAACATATATTGATAGTGGTTTTGATACACCGATAGCATAAGCTAATTGAATTAAACATTTGCTACTTAGCTTTGATGCTACAATATTTTTAGCTATATACCTTGCAGCGTAAGCTGCAGACCTATCAACTTTAGTAGGATCTTTACCTGAAAAAGCTCCGCCACCATGCGGTGATGCACCTCCATAAGTATCAACAATTATTTTTCGTCCAGTTAAACCACAATCTCCGTCAGGTCCACCTATAACAAATTTACCAGTTGGATTAACATAAAAATCTTCTTCTTTAAATTCTTCTAAAAAATTTTTTGGTATTGATTTAATCATATACGGTCTTAAAAGTTCTCTTACCTGATCTTGATTTATTTCAGCAGAATGTTGAGAGGAGATAACAATAGATCTTACCTTGGTCGGCTTTCCATTATTATATTCAAAAGTAACTTGACTTTTAGAATCTGGCTCAATATTTTTTAACTTGCCTGATTTTCTATCTTCAGCCATTAGTCTTAAAATTTTATGTGAATAATGTATAGGTGCTGGCATCAAATCATCTGTTTCATCACATGCATATCCAAACATTATTCCCTGATCTCCAGCTCCCTCATCTTTGTTTCCAGAAGAGTCAACGCCCATTGCAATATCAGCTGATTGCGAATGTAAGTGACTCTCTATCTTTGTAGCTTGCCTCCAAGTAAAACCTTCTTGGTCATAACCAATATCTTTAATACATGCTCTAACTTTCTCAATTAGATCATCTTTTTTTATTTCTGGGCCACGTATTTCACCTGCCAAAACAACTTTATTTGTTGTAGTAAGAGTTTCGCATGCAACCCTTGAATAAGGATCAAGAGATAAATAATTATCAACAACCATATCTGATATCCTATCGGAAACTTTATCAGGATGACCCTCAGATACAGATTCACTTGTAAAAAGAAAATTTTTAATATTACTCATTTTCCAATCTATTAAATGAAATTATTAAAAAAATATACAATAAAGTTATAAAGACAAAGATTTTATTCCCAAATGTGGAGAAAATTGTTTTTTCAATTTTTTTACTTTGTTCAAAATCTATATAACCATCTTTTCCAAAACTCACTTTTTTTTCAACTACACCTATCGGATTAATAATAGCAGCTATCCCATTATTAGATGAACGAATAATATATTTGCCAGTTTCGATAGCTCTAAATATACTGTGTGCAAAATGTTGTTTTGGACCTATTGATTTACCAAACCAACCATCTTCAGAAATATTTAAGATAAAATTAAAGTTGTTATTTTTTGACAAATTCCCAGTATAAATTATCTCATAACAAATCAAGGGTAAAACTGATAATATAGATTTTTCTATTTGAATTTGTATTATATCTCTTTTTTTACCTTTTGAATATGGTTGGTAACTATTTGTAATCGATTTTAAACCTAAATTACTAAAAACTTTTTCAAATGGAAGAAATTCTCCAAATGGGACTAGGTTAATTTTATTATAATAATCTAATAAATTTAATTTATTATCGAAAATAGAAAAAGAATTATAATATTTATAATTACCACCAATTAATCTTTTATTATTAATTCCGAGACCGATGATGTGTTTTTCATCAAAATTTTGAGAAAAAATATCTTCATATAAATATAGTTCATCTTGACTCACTCCTGGAACTATTCCTTCAGGCCATAAAAATAATATTTTTTTTTGTTGATCTGGACTACTAATCTTAATCAATTCGTTTAATATTTTTTCAGGTTGTTTTTCAAAATAAAATCTATCTAAACTTATATTAGACCCTATAGCACGTATAATTATCTCATTTTTTTTCAAAATTTTTTCACTAAATTTTTTATTATAAAATTTTCCATAACCAAGAAAGAGAATTGGTAATAATACAAGTAAAGAAATGCAAAAAACAAATTCCGATTTTGATTTTCGAAGTATTAAAATTGCTGGTGCAGCAAATATAGAAACCAAAATTAAATTTAAAGAGTAAGTGCCTATTAGGGATATAATACTTATAAAAATGAGCTCATCTGTTAAACTATAAACAAAAAGGTTCCAAGGAAATCCTGTAAAAATATTTCCACGACAAAATTCAATTATTCCAAATAACAAGCTGAATAATAAAAACGAACTCAATACTTTTTTTATCTTAAATAAAAAAAAGGTCAAAGTGATAACACCATAGAATAATGCCAAGAACGCCGGGACTATAATAATAGCAAAGGGAATCAAAAAATTAAAACTTTTATCAAAAGTTAAAGAAATTGATATCCAATATAAGCTTGCTAAGAAATATCCATAACCAAAAAACCAACCAAAAAAGAAAAAATCTTTTTTTTTAAAGACATCTAAATTTTTAAATAAAGTAATAAATAACAAACTTAAAGTAAAAAAATTTACTAAATAAAAATTATATGGTGGCAAACTTAATGCACTTATTACTCCTAAAAAGAATAAGAATGAGTAATTAAGTATAAGTTTATTTTTCAATTTAATTTAAATTTTTTGATACTGATTCAAATATCTTATTTTCTTCTTTTACCATGACTTTGTAATCTTTATCGGTGATGTGATCAAAACCATGTAAATGAAGAAAACCATGTATAAAAATTTTAATTACTTTTTCCTTAAACTCAAAAATCTTTAAATTCTTAGGTTTATTCATATAATTATAACTTATTATTATATCTCCCAAGTAAATATTTTTTTTATTTCTAATCTGACTATTAAAACGAAATGACAAAATATCTGTATGTTTGTTTTTTTTTCTAAACTTATAATTTAATTTTTTTATTTTTTTATTGTTTGAAAGTAATAAAGTTAAGTTAACTTTTTTATTTATAAATTTATATTTTTTAGGAAAGTTCTTACAAATGTCATTAAAGAATAGCTCTTTATTTTTCAATTTTTTGCTCCAGGAATTATCCTCAGAGAAAACATCCACTTTAATCATTTTTATTTGAGTATGCCTTTACTATTTTTGATACCAGTGGATGTCTGACAACATCCGAATGATCAAAATCTACGACAGAAATTTCCTTTAAGTGGGATAATAATTTTTTTGCTCTTTCTAATCCAGACATTTGTTTATTTGGAAGATCTATTTGAGAAGGATCTCCGTTCACTACAATTTTTGAATTTTCTCCAATTCTCGTTAAAAACATTTTAATTTGCGTATCAGTTGCATTTTGAGCCTCATCTAAAATAGCAAAAGAATTTTTTAAAGTTCTACCCCTCATGAATGCTAAAGGTGCAATCTCAATGTCACCTATTTCAATCATTCTTTGAATTTTTTCAAAATGAAACAAATCATATAAAGAGTCATACAATGGTCGCAAATATGGATCTACTTTTTCCTTCATGTCTCCAGGTAAAAAACCTAATCTTTCACCAGCTTCAACCGCTGGTCTTGATAGAATAATTCTCTCAATTTTTTTTTCTAACAACATTGTTAAACCTATCGCAACAGCTAAAAAAGTTTTTCCAGTCCCAGCAGGTCCAGCAGAAATAATAACTTCACTTTCTCTAAGGGCTCTAACATATTCTTTTTGTTTTTCTGACCTTGGTATTATAGATTTTTTTGGAGTTTTAATGATATCTGTTACATTTGAATTTTTAACTTTTTCATTAATCATAAATTTGTCAACTGAGGATAAAATATCCTTATTTTCTATACTTCCATTATTGATTAATTGATTAACTAAAAATTGTATAGCATTTTTAACAATTTCATTTTTTTCATTAGAAGATTTAATTAAAATTGAATTTCCCCTAGAATAAATGCTTGCCCCCGTAATTTTTTCTAGTTCTTTAAGGTTTTTATTAAATTCCCCTACTATTTCCATTAATAAAGCATTATCGTGAAATATAACACTTAAAGTATTGTTGTCAGAATAAACAAATTTTAATGATGCTTGTAAATCTTTTTTAATTGTATTGCTCAAATTAAGCCACTCTCTTTTTTGAATTTACAACTGTTTCACCAAATAAAGTATTTTGATTACTTTTGATAATTTTAACTTTAACAATTTTTCCCACATCCTCATCTTTAGCATCAAATATTACAGATGTCATGTATTCAGATCTACCAAAAAATTTATTTCCATTTTCTGTTTTATTTTCAACTAAAACATCTATCAATTTATTTTCTAAAGATTTATTCATCTCTCTTTGATAATCAAATAATTTTTCCTGCACTAATTCAAGTCTTTTTAAAGATATTGATTTTTCAATTAATTTTAATTTTGCTGCAGGTGTTCCTGGTCTAGGACTGAATATAAATGAATAAGAATTAATAAATTCAATTTTATTTATCAGATCTAATGTTTCATTAAAATCCTTATCGTTTTCCCCCGGATAACTTATTAAGAAATCACTAGAAAATTTTATTGAAGAATTAATATTCTTTAATTTTTCATAAGTTTCTAAATAACTTTTTATTTCATGCTTTCTATTCATTAGTCTTAAAATTTTATTTGAACCAGATTGAATAGGTAAATGAACTAAGGGCATCAACTTTTTTGAAAATTTATAAACTTCTATTAAATCATCTGTCATATCTTTAGGGTGAGAGGTGGTATATCTTATTCTTTTTATTTGTGGAATCTTCTCAATTTCTAAAATTAAGTTAGATAATCTAAATTTTTCAAAATTATAAGCATTAACATTTTGTCCTAATAAAATAATTTCCTTAACCCCATTATTAACAAGAACATTTGCTTCTTCTATAATTTGACTAAAAGGTCTAGAATACTCCGGACCTCTGGTATACGGAACAACGCAAAAATTACAAAATTTATCACATCCTTCCTGGATTGTTAAAAATGATGAAACCTTTGCAGAAGAATTTTTAACTTTTTTTAAAAAATTAAATTTTGAGATTGTATCAAACTCTGTTTCCTCAACTTTCTTTTTATGGATAAAATGTTCTTGAATTTTTTTATTTATTTTGTGGTATGACTGAGGTCCAATTACCAAATCGATAAAAGGTTCTCTTTTTAACATTTCCTCATTCTCAGCTTGAGCAACACATCCTGTAACAATCACCAAAGGTTTTTTTTTTAAATTAAATTTTTTTTTAACTCTTCCAATTTCATGATAAACTTTTTCTTTTGCTTTATCTCTTATATGGCAGGTATTTAATAAATAACAATTTGCATCCTCGTAATTTTCAGTTTTATGAAATCCAATTTGTTTTACTGTATCAAGAATACGATTAGAATCGTATTCATTCATTTGACAACCAAAAGTTTTGATGAAAATTTTTTGTTTCATTTCTTAGGGTTTTTTTTAACCCCATACAATTCAAGCTTATGATCTACTAATTCATAGCCATATTTTTCAGCAACTTTTTTTTGAAGTTTTTCGATTTCATCATCAACAAATTCAATAATATCTCCAGTCTTAACATCAATTAAATGATCGTGATGCCCTTCATTGAGCTCTTCGTATCTAGCTTTGCCACCTTTAAATTCATGTTTAGTCAAAATACCAGATTCTTCAAATAACTTTACTGTTCTATAAACTGTAGCAATACTAATTCTTGGATCAACTTTTGAAACTCTTTTGTAAAGTTCATCTACATCTGGATGATCAGTAGACTCTGACATAATTTTAGCAATTATACGTCTTTGTTCAGTTAATTTTACTCCTTTAGACAAACATTTTTGTTCAATAGTTTCTGACATATTCAATTTTAACTCAAATAAATAGGATTAATCAAATTTTTTTTAACATTAAATTCTTTACAAAGTTTAGGTATTTTTTCATAAGATATTTCACATTTTTTATCAAAATCATCAAAACTAAAACAAAAGTAATCTGTTTTATTAACTAAGTGGATCGCTTTAACAAATGAGAGAGAATTTCTTATTCCAGCAAAACTGCCTGGACCCCTATTAACATAAATTTGTGAAATATCATTTAAATGCAAATCTTTAGACTCCAAAAATTCATTAATTAATAATGATAATTTTTCATAATTAATTTTACTATTTTCATACGAAATATTATGATTACTATCATTATTTATAATCATGAAAAAAATTTTTTTTTTAGCTGCATCAATAATAAGTTTAATCATTTTTCAATTAACTTTTTTAGTCAATTCTAATTCAGAAGAAAATAATATCAAATATTATTCGAATGATAATGGTACATTATCTCTCATGTATCATAGATTTAACGAAAATAAATATCCATCAACTAATGTGCGAATGGATGTTTTTAAGAAACAAATGAAAATGATTAATGATTTAAATTATGAATTTTATCATCCTAAAGTTTTTCTAAAAGATTTTCATAAACCAAAATCCAAGAAAAAAATTTTAATAACGATCGATGATGGTTTTAGTTCTTTTTATCAAGAGGCCTGGCCTTATTTAAAAAAAAATGAAATCCCATTCATTCTTTTTGTATCAACAGAACCAGTTGGAAAAAATGGATATATGAGTTGGGATCAAATCAAAGAAATTGACAATTCAGAATTTGGACAAATAGGTCACCATTCTCATACACACGAGTATTTAATAGATATGAGCTATGTAGATTTTGTCAATGATATTGAAACAGCAACCAAAATTTTTAAAGATAAATTGGGATATGTTCCATCAATTTTTTCGTATCCTTTTGGTGAATATTCTTTAGATATGAAAAATTATATTTTGAAAAATTTTGAAATTGCTTTCGGTCAACATTCAGGCGTAATTGATATAAATAAAGATAAATTTGAATTACCTAGATTTCCAATAAATGAAAAGTATGGTGAATTAAGAAGATTTAAATCTTTAATAAATTATAAACCATTAGAGTATAAATCTCTAAAACCGGAAGAAAAAAAATTAGATTATAAAAATAATCCACCAAAATTAGTTGTTGAGTTTTTCAAAAATCAAAAAGATTTGAAAAATATTTCTTGTTATTCAAATGATGGTGGTAACTGGAAAAAATCTGACATAATCTTTGAAAAAAATATCCTCACAATTAATTTTGAAAAAGCCTTTCTTCCTAGAAGGGGCAGAATTAACTGTTCATTAAATGACAATGGAAAATGGCGCTGGTTTGGAACACAATTTACAATAATAAAAGATTAAATTAAACTTTCAAGTTCAATACTTGAAGGTAAAAGTTTTGCATCATCAAAATCTTTTAATTTATTTTGGCTAATTATTTTTTGCAAAACCTCAACGTATTGATTTCCTGTTTCAGCATATTCATTTAAAAATTTTGACAAAACTATACTGTCCAATTCTTTACCTTGATCTCTTAATTTTGCTCTGGCTAATCTAAATTCTTTATAGCTCGAGTGGGTATTAAGATTTCTTTGATATGCTCGAACTGAGGCTTGTAACACATTAAATCTCATTACCTTATGTCCTTGATTTTTATCAGCCTCTTTCGGCTTTAAACCTTCGCCTGACCAAGTCCATTGTCCAAATAAAGCATTTCCCTCTTGAGCAAACCTTGAAGTTCCCCATCCTGTTTCCTTTGCAGCCTGGGCAATTGCAAGAGAAACTGGTATTTCGTCCATTCTTATCTTTAATGTTGAGAGATCTTTAGATGGAACTCCATATTGCTTAAATTTTTTATCTAACCATTTTTTTTCTAAATTTGTATTATTACTTTTGTTAATAATACTAAAAAGTCTTTTTCTATCTAATCTAATATTATTATTTTCTTTTAAAATTAAAGGTAATACAATTTGAATAAAAAAATCTTTTCTTTTTTTTGTATTTTCTATCATCTTTATTTCATTAGGTAATAAAGTAAGGGCAACCGGTTTTACAAGTTTTTTTTCTCTTACTTCTTTGAGAGTATAATTAGTGTCCTCAAACAATTGCTTGATGGTGGACGCATTTAATCTCACTGTATCTGTCTCTAAATCATTAAGACTAAAAATATCCAATAACAAATCTTGTTCATTTAAAATCTGATTATCATTTTCAATACCTGATGAACCATTATTGAGCGTGTAAGCTAAAACAGCTTTAGAATTATTTTGAAATGGTGTATTTTTATTTTCTGCAAAATTTATTAATATTGGAACTGAATAAAAAAATAAAATTACCATAACTGATGCTAAAATTGTCCTTGGAATTGATCCAAAGTTTTTTTGATCAAAAAATTTTAAGATTCTAACTTTTTGAATATAATTCTTTTTGTACATAAATTAAATTGCCTCAACTTCTTTTACTTCTGGTATGTAATGACATAAAAGATTTTGAACTCCTTGTTTAAGCGTCATTGTTGAACTAGGACACCCTGAGCAACTTCCCTGAAGTTGAACTTTAACAATCCCATCTTTAAATTCTTTAAATTTTATATCACCACCGTCTTTTGAAACAGCTGGTCTTACTTTTTCATTTAATATTTTTACAATTTTTTTTTCAATTTCTTCGAGGTCCTCATTAGCTTCATTTAAATCCTTATCAATAACAAACTCTTTTCCAGATGAGTAAAAATCATTTATTAATGAGATAATAATGTGTTTTACTTCATCCCAATCAACATCATCATATTTATTAACGGATATAAAATCTTTACCTAAAAAAACTCCCTCTACTCCATTAATAGAAAGAAGATTTCTGATTAGTTCATTATTAGTTTCATTTTTTTTCGTGATTTCAAAAGACCCATGATTAGAAACTATTTTACCTGGTAAAAATTTCAAAGAGTTGGGATTTGGTGTAATTTCAGTCTGAACAAACATAATTTATATATATCCAAAAATTTTAAAATTTAAACTTGTTAATACAAATTATTCAAAAACCTACTATTTCATGAATTTTTTTAATCTTTTTAGAGGCAATTTCATCTGCTTTTTCAAATCCCTCATTAAGAATACTATCTAAATATTTTTCCTCACTTAATAATCTTTTAATTTCATTCGATATTGGACAAATTTTCTCAACTAATACTTGGGATAACTTTTCTTTAAATTCTGAAAAACTTTTCCCTGAAAAATCTTTAAAAGATTTTTTTAATTCCGAATTTGTTAAACTTGAATAAATTCCAATTAAATTTTTTACTTCATGTCTTAATTCTAATTCTTTTTCATCGGATGGCATTGGCAAAGCATCTGTTTTAGCTTTTTTAATTTTACTTATAATTTCATCCTCAGTATCAGTTAAATTGATTCTACTAAAGTCCGATAAATCAGATTTACTCATTTTTTTCATACCATCTTTAAGACTCATTATTCTAGAAAATTCTTTTTGAATCAAAGGCTCAGGTATTTTTAAAAAATCATTAACTTCAAAATCATTATTAAATTTTTGAGCAATGTCTCTACAAAGTTCTAAGTGCTGTTTTTGATCATCACCAACTGGCACATGAGTAGAGTCATACAACAATATATCTGCAGCCATTAAAACTGGGTAAGAGTATAAACCAACACTTGCTTTTTCTTTATCTTTACCAGCCTTTTCTTTAAATTGAGTCATTCTACTCAACCAACCTGTCCTAGCAGTACAACTTAAAATCCATGCTGCTTCTGAATGAGCACTTACCCTTGATTGATTAAAAATAATACTTTTTTTAGGATCAATGCCACTTGCCACAAAAGTTGCTACAGTTTCACGAATATTTTTTTTTAAATCTTTAGGATTTTGTTTTACAGTGATTGCGTGAAGATCAACTACGCAAAAAATGCATTTATTTTCATTGTCATCATTTAATTCTACAAAGTTTTTTATTGCACCTAAATAATTTCCTAAGTGAAGATTGCCTGTAGGTTGAACACCTGAAAAAATTTTTTTTTTCATATTTAATACTTTAATTTAAGATCCTTATAATTAAAAGCTTTGAAAAAAATTGTAACAACCAAATAAAATATAAGGGTAAATATAACAATAATAATCAAATAGAGTAATTTCAAATTATTATTAAATAATAATTGATTATCAAAAAATAAAATAAGATATCTAAAAAATAGTCCCATTAAGAAAGTAGAAAATAAAATTTTTAAAAATTTATTAATAAAAGTACTACTAATTCTAAATAAATTTTTGTTTTTCAAAAAGATAAAAAGTACAATTGCATTAAACCAGGATGAAATAGAAGTTGCAATAGGAATAATTATAAATCCAATAGAATTAAAATAATAAACACTAATTATTATATTCAAAATAACTGAGACTAAAGAAATGTAAAAAGGATTTTTTGTGTCATGATTTGCGAAAAAAAAACTAGAAAAAACTTTAATTAAAGCAAAAGCTGGTAGACCTAAACCAAAAAAATAAAGTGCTTTAGCAGAATTTCTCACTGCCTCCTTGTCAAAAGATCCATATCCAAAAAGTGAAGAGATTATTTCGTTAGAACCTATTAATAAGGCTACTGTAGCTGGAAGACTTAAAAACATGCTTAGTTCTAATGCTTTGTTTTGTATTAATAAAATTTTATTTTTTTTTTTTTGATGAACAAATTTAGAAAGTTGAGGTAAAATAACCACCCCTATAGCAATACCTGCAATTGCTAAATTTATTTGGTAAATTCTATCTGCATAATAAAGATATGATACAGCACTAGCTTGAAAAGATGCAATAATTGTTCCCACAAGTATGTTTACCTGTGTTACCCCGGATGAAAAAATACTTGGTAAAAGTTTCTTAAAAAAAATTTTTACAGGTTTTGTAAGTTTAAAATGAAAATTTAAGTTAATTGAGTAAAACTTTTTTACAAATCTGTATAAAAAAATTAGTTGTAACAATCCTGAAAGTGAGATGCCATAAGATAAATAATAGACAAGATTATCATTTAAGGATCTGCCAAAGAACAAAATAAAAATTAAAACTAAATTTAAAATAATTGGAGCAGCTGATGCGGCAGCGAATTTATTATGAGAATTAAGAATTGCTGAAAAAAAAGATGCTAAACTTACAAATAGTAAGAATGGAAATGTTATTCGAGTTAGATTAATTGCGAGTTCAATTTTTTCAATATCACCAACAAAACCAGGTGCAATTATACTTATAAAGAATGGCATAAAAATTTCGATTATCAAAACTAAAAAAAATAATCCCAAAAATAGTAAATTAAAAATATGACCTGCAAATTTATTAGATTTTGATTTTCCTTTAACTAACTCAGAAGTATAACTTGGCACAAAAGCTGCATTAAAGGTACCTTCTGCAAACAATCTTCTAAATGTATTTGGTATTCTAAAGGCTACAAAAAAAGCATCAGCAATCAAACTTGTTCCAAGAAAAACTGCAATAAGAATATCTCTTAAATAACCAAGTAATCTGCTGATTATTGTATAGAAACCAAAAGTGCCTGTTGACTTAATTAAGTTCATAAATCATATTAGTCTTAATTTTACCCCATTTGTACACCTAATTAGCATAAATGAAAAA
>MDSZ01063887.1_pt1 | contig 13250 bp, 14 predicted proteins | sample 811201 | NCBI WGS metagenome assembly MDSZ01 (sample SAMN05326647, study PRJNA326480) | marine metagenome | isolation source: seawater | place: Indian Ocean: North | collected 2010
ATTAAGTATAGACCATTCTGATTATTCAAATTTTCTTCATTTTAGTTCGGCTGAAGAAAGATTAAGAAACTTTAAATATAAACTACAGTTAATTGAAACTTATAGAGATAATATTAATGTATTAGAAAACGGATTATCAAGTAACATAAACGTTACGGGAAGTATAGAATCTTATGAAGAAAAAATAAAAGGAGTAGTAAATAATTTTGACCATTATGATAGATTCCTTTATTATGAAAGCGGTAGTTATAGCTGGCCTAAGTCTAATACTTCAAGGCCATATATTCTAGTTTCTAGTAGTCAAGCTAGTACTACTTCTTGGTTTAATACCCAACTTACTTCTGCATCTAATTATGATGTTTCGAACTTAAATAGCTTAACTAATTCTATACCTGCATTTATTAGAGAAGATAGCGATAATAATCCTGCTATAACCTTTACACATATGCTAGGTCAGCATTTCGATAATATATGGATCTATCAAAGAAGTATTTCAAAAAGATATGATGCTGATAATAGATTAGATTTTGGTATATCAAGAGATTTAGTAGGTGATGCTTTAAGAGCTTTTGGTACAAAAGTATATTCTAGTAACGAATCTTTAGAAAATTTATTCTCTTACTTTACCGGTCAAGAGTACACCTCTGGTAGTGTATTAGCTTCAGGGACTCACGTTACTGCTTCTGCAGGTTCGAACGCTTACTTACAGCCAATGCCTGCTAAAAACTATATGCAGGAGGTACAAAAAAGAATATACCATAACTTACCATTACTTAATAAGTCTAAAGGTACTGAAAGAGGTTTAAGAGCATTAATAAATTGTTACGGTGTACCTAATACCGTTCTTACTATTAGAACTCATGGAGGTATATCTAAAGATCAAGCAATATACCTATCACCTGATGAATATATTAGTAGTTCTAATACTCATATCAGTTCATCTTTAGATAATATAGACATAGATATAACAGGTTCATTAATACCTGGGTTCACTCTTACTGATAGTAATACTATTAGAAGAACTTACTCTAAACCTACTAAACTAGGACATACTATAGAAGTAGGCTTTTCTCCTGCTGATAACGAAAATATACAAATTTACACCTCTGCATCTGACTCAGGTTCATTTAGTATAGACGACTATATAGGTGATCCTGGATTTTCGTATAGTTCAAGTTACGATGGATTAGATAGACTATTAGAAACTTATTTCCAAGATAATAGTGCTTACGATGTAAAAGATTTTGTAAACTTAATAAGATTTTTTGATAATACATTATTTAAGTCTATAAGAGATTATATACCAGCAAGAACAACAGCAGATGTAGGAATAATTATAAAACCTAACGTATTAAGTAGAAGTAAAGTAAAATTAGTATCAAGTTCAGTAGAACAGCCTGAATACTCTCAGTCTATATCTTTAGTTGAAATTACAGGCTCAGAAGGAGGAATGTTTTCAGATAATGTTTACCTTACTTCTTCTTTAAGCGGCTCTACTTCCTATACTGTATTTAAACCTACGGTAAGCGGTTCAGCTCTTTATACCTACCATAACCATAGAACACCTGAATATGACGGAGAATTTTCAGGATCAGAATTTACTTTAACTACTGGTGAACTAAATGATGAAAATTTATTAAAACAAGTATCAGGTAAAAATTTAAGATTTAATTTAGTAACGTTTGACTCTTCATTCGTTTGTGGATTTGGATTACAGTTTTTCTCTTTTCCTACTCCTTCTCCTTCTGTTACACCTACTAGGACTCCATCAGTAAGTACAACAAGTACTACTACTGCTACTCCTACTAGAACTCCTTCAGTAAGTACAACCAATACTCATACAGCTACTCCTACTCCGAGTTTAAGTACAACGAATACTACGACAGCTACACCTAGTGTAACTCCGACTGAAACTCCTGTAGCTTCGCAAACACCAACACCAAGTGTAACACCAAGTCTTTCGGTATCGCCTAGTAGAACACCAAGTGTAAGTACAACAAGAACAGCTACTGTAACCCCTACTCCTACAGTAACACCAACACTTACACCAACTAGAACACCATCAGTAAGTACTACGAATACTACTACTGCTACTCCTAGTGTAAGTACAACGAATACCAAAACAGCTACTCCTACTAGAACACCGTCTGTAAGTACAACGAATACTAGAACTGCAGCTGTAACACCAAGTAGAACTAGAACTCCTTCACTTACTCCGACTGTAACTCCTACTAGAACACCTACTAGGACTCCATCGGTTAGTACGACGAATACAGCTACAGCTACTCCTACTAGAACACCTACGAAATCTAAATCTTTAATAGATCATAGTTACTCAGTAACTTTATATGGTAATGAATATAGCTATACTGATGCATGTAGTAGTTTTTCAAGCAATACCTTCTATACTGATTCTGCCTCTTGGAACTTTAATGCAGCTGTCTATGTATTCTCAAATTCTAATACTCATGCTTCTCCTGGTTGGTATTCTAATTCAGATAGAAGTAAAGCAGGTGCGTATACATCTGGAACGTGGAGTAATGTTCAATTCTGTACGATATAATGAAGTAAAATGTTAGGAAAAAAGAAAAAGATTTACTATATTAATATTTATAATTAAAAACTAATGGCGTTATACCCACTTATAGGAACTAGAGATGGAGCAATCGGAAATATAGCCGATGCAGGTCCTTTTGAGGTATATATTGGTATTGAAACTAATGCTACTAAAGTAGGAGTTTTATCTGGTACCGATATAACCACAAATGCTGGAGCTTCTTTACTTACTGCTAGTGTAGTAATAGACGGTATAACATTTACTAATGTAATAGGTAAGGATAATTTAAATGAAGGTATAAAAGTTGTATGCCCTGCAGCTACAGATGCGGTAATATTTAGAAGTGTATCGAACTGTACTAACTCAGCTACTTATATTCCGCCTTCTGCAACTCCAACTAGAACTCCTACAACTACTCCAACTCCGTCAGTTACACCTACACCTTCAGTAACATCAACAGTAACGCCTACTAAAACACCTACTCGAACTTCTACTCCATCTGTTACCCCTACAAGAACGGTAACACCAACATTAACACCTACTGTTACTCCAACTGTTAGTACAACAAACACTGCTACTGCTACTCCTACTCCTAGTAGTACTTCTAATCCAACTCCAACTCCTACGAGAACGGTTACTCCTACAAGAACTGCAACTCCTACTGTTACTCCTACAAGAACTAGAACACCAAGTTTGAGTACAACAAGAACTGCAACTCCTACGAGAACAAGAACACCGTCTGTAAGTACAACGAATACACCAACAGCACAACCTACTCCAAGTAGAACTAGAACTGTTACTCCTACTAGGACACCGACAGTAACTCCTACTCCTACGAGAACTATTACTCCGTCGAGAACACCTCCGGTTAGTCCTACACCTACAAGGTCGCCGATTAATCACCCGTACAGTACCTATCTAGCAGGACCTGAGTCAAGTGCAGCTTATGCATGTACAGGAGTCGCTAACGAACAAGTATTTCATGATAGTGCTTTCTTTGATTTTAATCAACCTATATATCAAGCTTCTAATAGTAACAGTTACATGGAATTGGGCTGGTATGGAACTTTTGGTGGAGGATCTGCAGCATTCTTTACCGGTGGAGGTAGTTGGATGAGTGAACAAGAATGTACTTTTTAAAATAATTAAGATATGCCTATTAATCAATTTCAATTTTCAAACACACCACCCGGAGACGGTAGTATAGGCTTATTGTATTCTTCTTCAAGATTAAATGGAACTGATCCTGATGATTTTATGATTACCGCAGCTAATGTATCGTTTAATAGTATAAACAATATTGATGTTGTTCCTTCATTAGAACAAATCGAAGCTATGGTTATTATACTATCAGGTTCTGAGCAACTACTTAACCATCCTACGAAGATAAGATTTAGCGTTTCTAACGCAGCAAGAAGAAGTGGTTACTACTTTTTACAGTTCGATGGAGTAGAAGTATTTAATAGGGATAGTTCATTAGTACCACGAGCGTATCATAACTTATATGCTTATCAAGCACATAATGGTGAATTAAGACAACCATTACAACCACCAACATCTTCATTAAACCCTGCTCTGCTTGCTCATAATAATCATCTTCATAATATATTATCTGGAAGCGGTAATTTAGATAATGCTCTAGTATTTTTTGAGCCTTTCTTACCTGAAGATATTACTAATAACGATTACGAAGCTTTACTTAGTAATGCTACCATACCTGAAAACTCTGCTTATAGATTTGAAGTAGATAGAAACGAAAGTCAAATAATGCCAGGTAACTTTGACGCTATTGTATCCTCATCTGCTGTTAATGCTGATGTACAAGAAAGTAACTATACTACTCTAGCTCATATTAATCCAAGATATGAAGGTAGTACTTTAGATAGTGGTAGTTTAGTAGGAGATGATCCTGGTCTTTCATTTATACAGTTTGATGGTTCAAGACATGAATCTGATGCTGTTAATGCTACTATTGCAGCAATTGATCCTGCAGAAAGAAATATACAGGAATTTTTCTTTAACTTTGATAAAGGAAGAATTATTAGCGCTAGCGAATCTGAATCAGGATATGGAGCAACTCCTCAAATCAGTCATTATATTTATAGGTTTGATAATGATTCAAGAAGGTATGTTAGAGTAGTAGATAGTAAAATATTTATATTAGAAACAAACACAGTAATAGAAACTAATGAAGTAGGTCAATTAACGACTCAAAGTATAGTAAGTTAATGACTTTTATATATTAAAGATATTTATAATAAATTATAATTTTTAAAAATGGGATACTTAAACAATTCAATAGTAACCGTCGATGCGATTCTTACCAAAAAAGGTAGAGAGTTGCTTGCGAGAGGGGACGGTTCCTTTTCGATCACTCAATTTGCGTTAGCTGACGATGAAATAGACTACACGCTTTATAATCCAGACCATCCCTCAGGTTCTGCATACTACGGAGAAGCATTAGAGAATATGCCTCTATTAGAAGCTTTTCCAGATGAAACTCAAGTAATGAAGTATAAGCTTACTACTTTACCTAGAGGTACATCCAAACTTCCAATACTAGATCTTGGTTTTGCAAGTATTAGCCTTAAACAAGGAGCTTCTTTAGCTATTACCCCTCAAACGCTTAACTATTTAGGAGCTACTAATACATTCGAAGCTAATGGATATACAGCTACAATAGCTGATTCTAGAGTTTTAAGTTCATTCCAAGGTGTTGGAGTAAACACAGAGGAAGCTGAACGATTAAATAATACTACTACTTTAGGTACTAATGTATCTAAGACAGTAATAGGTACTTCAATTAACCTTACTGCAACATCAGTAAATACATTATTTGGAGCGAATTCAACATTACAAACAACAGTAACAGTAATAGGTAGAGACTCAGGTGCAAGGCTTACAATACCAGTTACTATAACTAAAACTAATTAATTAAGAGAAGATGTCATTTAAAAGATTCGATCCACAAGATATAGTAGTAAGTGCTGAATCCATTACAGCACCAGTATGGTCATCAGGCGCAACTACTTTAACAGCTTTTTACTCCTCATCTGCTCAAGTAGCAGGTTCTTCAGGAGCTTATTATTATAACGTATACGATTTAGATCCTAGCGGTAGTACTGCTAAAATACAATTTGCTTTAGCTTACGGCGATATAGCAGGATCAGGTTCAGTACGATTTAACTCTGCAGTAGCAGGACAGTCTCCAAGTAAAACTATTTACGGTCAATATAGAACTCAAGTACTAGGAGATGAAGAGAGTAATTTTATATTCGGTAACCAATCAGGTTCTCATATCTTTGTTATTAACGTAGATAGAGCGAGATATAAAGAAAAACTTCTACCAGGTACTTTAGACCTTACTTTAAAAAATGGAGGTGATATTCTTAAACTTACTGATAATAGTAAAGTAGCTTCCTCAACTATTTTTACTGATGCAGGTCGTAAATTCGATTTAGTATCAGGATCTTTAGGAAGTGTTTATACCACAGTCAATCAAGACGGTCACTCAGTTAACTCGGGTTCATACGGAATGTTTTTACCAGATATAGGTACTATTATACTAAACGGTAAAGCTTTAGACGGAACAGGAGCTGAAGGAGGTATTAATATAGCTACTTTAAGATCTGATAATACAGAGACTAGTGGTTCAGAAAAACTATTTAATGCTTTAGTAGAAGGAGAAAGCTTTAAACTTAACTCAGAAGAGACTATATCTTCTAATTTTGTTTTTGTTAGAGCTAGAAATGCTGAATTTAATTATTCTTCTAACCCTTCTAATATTACAGGTTCAGGTGAATTAAGACATAACGTGATGATAAATAATCCTCAAGCTTATACTACTTCAGTTGGACTTTATAACGATAATAACGATCTTCTAGCAATAGCTAAACTTTCTAGACCATTACTAAAAGATTTTACAAAAGAAGCCTTAGTAAGAATAAAGCTTGATTTTTAATGAATGAGCGCTTACAAAAAATTAAACAAGCAAGATGTTTTTGTTACGTCCTATGTAGCTAACAAAAGTTTTACTGCTATATCAAAAAGTGATGCAGCAGATACAAATGCGTTATATAATGTAGATAAGTTTACAGTAGCTTCAAGTTCAGGAGACTATATTTTAAATCCTTCAGACAATGTTACATTAAGCAATGGAGGAGGAACTGTAAATCAAAAATTAGGTTTTAAGAGTATCTTTCAACTTTATTATTCTAACTATATATCAGGATCAAAAGGTTTACCTTCTGGTTCATTTGAAAACTTTACTCAATCTACTATAGTATCTAGTAGCTATAGATACGCTCATAGAGATTTAGGAGAAAATGCCGGTATTATAACTATACCTCAAAATGTTTATGGTACTCATATTAAACCAGATAGCTTTGAATTAAAAATATCAGGAGCTCAAGCATTCGATGCTTATTCAGGTTCCTACCTCGAAGGTGGAGATTCATATTTACCTCAAGGAGAAGATCCTACAGATTTTATTTCAACTTTTTTAAGTGAAGAAGAATTATCTAGAAGTGGATCGGGTAGAGAATATGTTGATGATGGAGAAGGAAATATAATGATTTCGTCTTCAAATCTTCTTAACTACTCAGGAAGTATAAAAGTAGGGGATATTATTTACCCTCACGGATTAGCTATTATTACCGATCCTGTTCTTTATACTCTAGTTGATGAAGATTTAGAAATTAGTTGGAAAAGTTCTCAACCTATTTATACTTATAATGCTAGGTGTAAGGTAAAAGACTTTGAAATGAACTTTACTCAGAACCCTTCAGCTTTGTCTGGTTCTGATGGAACGTTAAAAAATAATGTTACAGGTAGTAATTTTCAACCCTATATTACATCAGTAGGATTATATAATGATGCAGAAGAATTATTAGCAGTAGCTAAGTTAAGTACTCCGGTACCTAAATCTTATAATACTGATATGACTTTTGTGATAAAATTAGATATGTAAATTAATTAATTATGCCAGAAATAACTATTAGACTATTAAAAGGAGCTGCATTATCTCAAACTGAGATGGATAACAACTTGCGTTCCTTCCATAATTCAGCCTCAATAGATGTTGCTAATGGTGATTTATCTTTATTTACTTCTGAAAGCTCAGATCGTATTAAAACTCTAGATGTTAACCCAGCATGGTTTAATCACAGCGGTTCAGAGAGTACAGGTACTACTTCAGTAACTGGTTCTCTTATAGTAACTGATACTATTACTGCTCAAGAATTTAATACTGAGTTTGTCTCATCTTCTATTATTTTCCAATCAGGTTCAACTAAGTTTGGAGATGATGTAGCAGATGTACACTCATTTACAGGTTCGTTAGCTCTATCAGGTAGTCAAGCTATATCCGGTTCTATAACTTTAGAGTTAACCGGTAGTAATGTAGCTGAAGTTGATAGTGGATTTGTAATTTTAAGAGAAGTATCTGAAAGTTTAAATTATGCTAATGATACAGCAGCAGCTACTGGAGGAGTTCCTCTAGGAGGTTTATATAGAAATGGAAACTTTATACAAATAAGATTAACTTAAAATAGATGGCGGTTCTCTTTTCACATCTTACAGGCTCGTTATTCGTAACAGGTTCAGTATCCTCTTCGTTAGGGTTTCATGGACCTAATAGTATATCATCATCTTTACAGATAGACCACGATGGTACTACTAACTTTGTTGCTAATGAGCATATCGATCATAGCTCTATAACTATAGGAGGTACTGGTGGTGTAACTGGAGGAGGAGATATAACTGCTAATAGAACTTTAACCTTAGATACTGCTGACTCTCAATTTACAACAGGAGTAGTAGCTGCTTTACCTACAGGTACAGTATCTGGATCAGTTCAAATTACTGATGGTAGCGGGATAGTTTCGTCATCAACTCAAATAGATAATAGATTTTTCGATATAGATAACTTAGTTTCTGCATCGTCTATAGGTTCAAGTGCACAAGGAGAAGTAGCTCTTACTACTAATGGAGTAGCAGCTAGTGCAGTTGATTTAGGATTACAAACAGGAGATAGTCCATCATTTGCTGGATTAACATTATCAAGTTTATCAAATCAAGCAAGTGAAGCTACTGCTGTAATGATAAACGGTTCTAACGTAATAGGAACTAGAGAGCTTGGCTCTAACGCATTTACGTCAACTACTATTGGTACTACATCAGAAGCTTTAACAGTTGATGACACAACCCTTGCTTTAAATTCAGGAACTACTTTTAACGGTTCACCTGGTAAAACTATTAGTATAAAAGCAGATGGTGTAGATTCTGCACAAATAGCTGACGATGCAATAGATTCTGAACATTTAACCGATGGTGCAATAGATACGGCTCATATTGGAGACGATCAAGTCACATACGCTAAAATACAGAATGTATCAGCAACAAATAGAATCTTAGGTAGAGATAGTGCAGGTGCAGGTGTAATTGAAGAAATAACACCAGCTAATCTTAGAACAATGATTAACGTTGCCGATGGTGCAACTGCAAATACAGGTACTGTAGATACTACAGGAACACCTGCAGATAATCAAATAGCTATATTTACTGATTCTAATACACTAGAAGGTTCTTCTAATCTTACGTTTAATGGTACTGATTTTGTAGTAGGTACTAATATTTCTGGTAGCGGTTTATTAAGTATATCAGGTACAGGTACTTCTAGATTTACAAGTCATTTATATGCTCATTGTTTAGGTATAGGTACTGATCCTTCAGGAGTAGCTGGTAGTATAAGAGCTACTAATGATATTATAGCTTATTACTCATCAGATATTAATTTAAAAAACTATATTAGTAATATAGAAGACCCTATTGAAAAGGTAAAACAATTAAATGGAGTAACTTTCGAATGGATAGATGCTCCTGAAATTCATAGTAATGAAGGTTCTGATATTGGGGTCATTGCTCAAGAGGTAGAAAAAGTACTTCCTGAGATAGTCACAACTCGTGATAATGGATATAAAGCAGTACGTTATGAAAAAATAGTCGCGTTATTAATAGAAGCTGTCAAAGAACAGCAGTCTCAAATAGAGGAGCTTAAAAAGAAACTCTAGTAGCGACGTAATTAAAATATATGAAAAACATGCCAACAACTCCTTCTTGGACTTACCAAGGGAGGTTAATCACAGATATTTCAGACATGCCAGAAGGAACTTACGGATTTATTTATGAAGTAAGATATAAACCTAAAGACATTAGGTACATAGGAAAAAAAGTTCTTTACTTTGAAAGGAACAAAAGACTAGGTAAAAGAGCATTGCAAGAATTAAAAGAAGAGAGAGCTAAAAAAGGACTGAAAGGTAGGACACCTCTTAAGCAAAAAGTAATAACCGAATCTGACTGGAAAGATTATTTCGGTTCACAAAAAGAAATAGTTGCATTAGCTAAAAAAGATATAGCTGGAGAAAACTGGGAAAAAAGAATATTAGAGTTTGTATTTAATAAAAAGATGCTAACTTATTACGAGACAAAGCACCTATTTATAAATGAAGTACTGGAAGATAAATACAGTGCTCATATTAATGATAATATTTTAGGTAAATTTTACCGAAAAGATTTTTTGAATGAAACTAAGTGATATCATACTTAAAGAAGAGCTTAACGTATCTAGAAATAAATTAAATCAATTAGCTTTAAATATAGGCTTCGAAGAGTTCGCTAAAACTATTTTAATGTTAAAAGATGAAAATATCTTAGACGACATAGTAGACGCTATGAACTTCTCTAAAGATGATAAAACTTCTTACTACAACCCAGACGTATTAAGAGAAGAAAATAGGTACAATGAAGATGGCTACGATGAAGGAGATATTAAACTAATGGGTGATATGATTCTTCCAACCGGTAAAATGGTTGTACTTCAAGCAGAAGAAGATACATATAATAGAGGCTTATTAGTAACAAGTAATGAAGATAAAAGTTACGACGTAGCTTATTGGGCAGACGATAAAACTAAACCTTATCCTATAGGAATTGAAATAGACGGAAAAGAAGTAGCTAAAGATGCTAATATAATAAAGTTCTTATTTCATCCTGAAATGAAATAAAATGTTAAATTATTACGAAAGTATGAAGTTAATTGATGTATTATTAGAAGAAAAAGCTCAAATAGTTTTTCCTCATCCTGTAGATGCTTCTCGTGTTGCATACTTTAGAGTAATAGCAACACCTACTTCATTAAATAATGTAATCAGATTTATAGCAGCTTCAGAAGAAGATCTAGACAAATTACAAGGAGTAAGTAGAGAGGTAATATTAGAAGCTGTTTTAAAATATGCAAACAATCAATTTAAAGAAATAAACTTTGTACCTATTAAGTACGATGACGACGGTGCAGGTTTTGGAATAAAAATAGACTTACAATCAGTCGTTGAAAAATTAAAAAAATACTAATGATAGCATTAAAAGAAATTATAGGATTACCTTCATTAAAGTATCATTTAGATAACGGTCTAACTTTACACGATAATGTCTACCGTTACAATTCTAATGCTTTTATAGAATTATTTAAAGAAGCTAGAGATGCTCATAGAGACGGAAAAATACAACTTAATGAGGAAGATACTAAATTATTAGAAACTACTGATATAGGAGAGTACGGTGATTATAATGGAATGAGAGTACCTTTAGATTTACCAATGATTTCTCCTAACTATAATGCTCTATATGAAATAGGATGCTTGATAGATGAGATGATAGAAGATGAAAACCTAATGGATGAAGCTGCTTCTATAAGTGAAATGATAGATTTTGACTTAATAAAAGAACTAGTAGAGTCTATAGGAGGAGTAATTAATATGGATAAGTTTAGAAAAGCTGTTAATATTCAGAATGAAACTTTTGATTATAACGGATTTGCTCTTTTAAAAGCATCAGTTAATTATATACCTGAAGCTGAATATAAAGGCAAAAAAGTTAAACTTAACAAACCTAAAAGAGGTGGTTCTAAAAAGTTTTACGTATATGTAAAGAATAAAAAAGGTAATGTTATCAAAGTATCTTTCGGGGATAATAACCTTTCAGTTAAGTTAAAAAAACCAGGAGCAAGAGCTTCCTTTGCTGCTAGGCATAAATGTGCTCAGAAAAAAGATAAAACAAAGGCTGGTTACTGGTCTTGTAATATTGGACGTTATTGGAAATCGTTAGGTGGATCGAAAAATTTCTCAGGTTACTGGTAGACCTTATAAAGAGGTTAAGACAGATGGTTATATTATAAGAGAGTTCTCCTCTGATACTTCATCATTTGAATTCGTATGGCATAGAGACAAAGAAGATAGGTACGTTGAACCTATTCACGATAATGATTGGAAGTTTCAACTAGATAATCAATTACCAGTTAATATAGACAAAAAGCTATTTATACCTAAAGAGACTTATCATAGACTCATAAAAGGAAGTGGTAATCTAAAAGTAAAAATTTTTAAACTGTGATTGTAAATAATGGCCCCGAAAAAATCTTCGTCATCTTATAGTTTCCCTTGGAAATCTGCAAGGAAAAAAAGACCTGGCGTACATTCAAAAAACAATCACTCTAATTCAAAAGGTTCTAAAAACTATGTCAAAAAATATAGAGGCCAAGGCAGGTAATCTTACCGATCTTAATTATAAGTTAGATCTTCAAAACTTTGGAGTAGATAAAATATACGTAATAACTGATTTTCAAAATACTGCTCGTAAAGAAGCATTTATAGAAGCATGGAGTAATTTTAAAGGATTTGAATATACCTTCCATCCAGCCATTATGGGTAAAAACCTATCTATTCCTAATCTTCTTTTACAAAAAAAAATCTCTAAATATTTTTATGATACTCATCCAACTCTTACTCATAATATTTACGGAGTAGCTTTATCTCATCGAGAAATTTATAAAATAGCTCGAAAAAGTAAATTAGAAAGAATATTGATTCTTGAAGATGATGCTAGACCTTCATCATTTTTTTACGACTATATTATGGAAGGTAAGTTTTTAAAAATGATTCATGATATAAAAAATCTAAGTTACTATATTTACTTCATAGGGTTACCCTTTGATATTAATGCAGGAAGATACTTAAACGGAGTTAGTATAGAAATGAAACCTTTTCAGCAATTTGCTGCTCATGCTTATGTAGTTCATTACCATGCCTTAAAATGGTTAATAGATTATACTGAACAGATAGATGTTGCTGCAGATGTAGTACTACAAGGACCTTGGAATGATCGTCCTATGCTTGCTTGCCAACATTCAATAATACAACAACAAGGTATATTATTAAAGAAATGGACATCAGAAGATGAAAGTGATCCTGATTTTATTTTTAGATCTCAAACACAGCCAAGATATAATGAAAGAGATCAAGAAAATTATCCTCCTAATATAAACATTAGCAAATCTGTCCTCAAGCATGTAGATAGTATAGAAGAGAAAATGCATTATGATCAAGTAATGTATGAAGTTAAACTTAAATCTAATCTAATTTAACGTAGAAATAGCTATTTATAACAAAGGAAACTTTTATGAAATTAGCAAGTATTATATTTGAAGGCTTTAGAAATGATGTTAGCATAGTAAATGGAAAAAAATATTCTGTTGACTGGTTAGGAACTGCTGATACATTATTAGATTTTACAAGAGCATTAGATAGAATACCAGATACAATTGAAAGTATTAAAGTTCCTATTGATACTACTTATTTTA
>MDSZ01104243.1_pt1 | contig 13249 bp, 12 predicted proteins | sample 811201 | NCBI WGS metagenome assembly MDSZ01 (sample SAMN05326647, study PRJNA326480) | marine metagenome | isolation source: seawater | place: Indian Ocean: North | collected 2010
AATTCAAAAGAGTGGAGTTCTGGCGAAGAAACACCGAGCATGTATTCGGAGGTGTCCACAGAATCTAATAGTTTTCAGTGGAATGACAATATAGATCAAATTGTTTACGAATGGAAGCTTAAAATGCAAGAAATGAGTGATGACGTTAGATCTATACCCAATCTGACACCATCTATATTCCCCTATGCAATCGAAAGTCCTTGGGAGACGTTTATTGAGGAAAACGACATACTTATTGATGGTGATAACTTCTGGGAAGAAAATATTGGGGTATGGAATCCTAGATGGGCATATTATAGCAATATAAATAAAATAGCCAATGAATCTGTTTCCGAATCTGAACTTAATAATATTCAGTCCATAACTGATTTAGATTTTGGATCAGAAGACTTGCACTACAATTTAAATATGCCAATACCATTTTATACTAGAGAAATTGGTTATTATTTAGATGGCAATGAATATAGGCTTTGGGTTCCAGAAAGAAGCGGAACTGTAAACTGGACAAGACCTGCTGTTGGAACGACTTACAGCTCAATACATGGCTTTACTGCAAATGATGAAATACCATTTGAGTCTGGATCATCAGAATGGGAACAGGCTCTTGATGAATCAGTCAACTGGAAGGAAGGCATATATGGTTATGCTTTATCATCAAACCTTCCTGGCCAAGTCCCTAACTGGGCACTTGAGCTTTTATCAAGAGGGAGGGAAGCTGAGCTGCCAAGAACAAATCTTCTTAGGCAGTCTACAGGTATAGAGCATCTTTATGATTTTTATGGAATTTTAGAACAAGATAGGCTTTATAATTATTACGAAAGCAATATGCCAGAGGGTAGCGCTCCATCAAGTAATGTAGATTTTTCAAAATACCTATCTGGATATAGAACAGAAAATCCAGGGCTATACTATAACACAACTCCATCAGGTGAATATATATCTCATGGCGAACCCATAAGGGATGATAAACCATTCAGCACAATAGAGCTTTCAAGCAATCCATCTGTAAGTGATGGCTCACAACTATATGCCCAAGAACAAAGCTTTAGTCCCGTGAAAATGCTAAGAGGAGAAGATCCATTATTTTGGAGCATGCTTGAGACGGAAGAGCCTCAGGCATACAGAGATATATTATCAGGAGAGGATTCTGATTTTTCATATGTACAAAGTGAATCGGTAAGAAAAGCGCTGCTCTTGATAAAAGAATACAACACCCTGTGGGGAAGGTTTGATGGAATTTCAGAATCACAATTATCTCAATATATAGAAGAGGGTGGATACAGAGGCTCGATCCCTGGTTCGATCCCTTTTGGTGTTCCAACGATACCCGCTTGGACGCCCGGCTCCCCTATTCAATCAGATCCGATATTTCCACCGGGGTCACCTGGTAACTATACAAATCAAAATTTAAGTACAGAGGATTATAACAATATAGTTGAATTTTTAGAAGGCCTTAACCCTCCATCTAATGAATCAGATGATGGTATTGTATCTTTATCCCAAAACAAAAATACTATTGTAAAAAATTCTGATAGCCAGTTTACACCAGAAAGCCTTAGAAGTGTATTATCAGAAGACCCCCTAAGAAGGCTTGAGAGAGGCCCTTCTGTTAGAAGTAGCTGGATAGATGATCCGTCTGCACCAAACGCTTGGACTGATCCAGAGGGGTTTGAGAGATACATAAGAGGAAGGCCTGTTTATCCGGTAGGGACTGATCCCAGAACATACGCAGCAGAAGGGGAGCTTGAGTATAAAAGCCCAGGTCTTGCAGATTTCAGGAATCAGTGTCGATTTAACACATGTCATGGTTGGTCTTCATCTTCTCATAACAAAGATTATCTAAAGTTTGATGGACTACAGGTTGATCCTCAGACTAACTATGGAGGCAATAACCCATGGGTTAACGAAGGTGTTGAAATAAGCTATAACCCAGTAGGAGCTGGATCAAGCAGAGACACTGATTATAATGTTCCTGTTTTTAACATAGACCCTGGTTATAACGCATGGAATGGTTACACCCCATATGAAACAATAGAGAGGGTTAGATACCTAGATGATCCGGTTGAAAAAAGAAAAGAAATAGTTCGTATCAAATCAACAAACCAGGCTGCAAGAGCCGTTCTCGGACTTTATTATGATCCATCAATACCTCCTGGCATGAACGAACTTCTCAGGGCAACGTATCAAAAAGATAGAGTTCCCTTTTATATGGACGAATCAACACCATCTGAATATAAACAATCTAAATTATCATTCGAAACATACAATATGTCTGTGCCAAGATCACTAAGAACGTTTTGGTTAATAGGCCCTAGTTCAAAAAATGAATTAAAAGCAAGTTTTCCTAACTCTAAAATTACAATAGTTGGTGATAATAGAGATGCATCTGTAGTAGTTGGACAAGGTGCGGGCCAGGAGGGTGTTGGGCGCGATAACACAGGGTATGATGATGATGATCAATTGGTAGCCGTTGGATTAACTAATCCTGGAAATTATAGAGTTAACTACTTTCTTATGTCAAACTCAAACTACAGAAGGCTGCTAACAAAGTATAGTCATATGACTAATGGAATAAGGCCAACACTAGAGGGGTGGGCCACCGCAGCTATGAGGTCTAGAATAGAGTCTAAAGACCCAAGGCTGTTAGTTTATTTTAGAGAATTAGAAGAAAGCGAAAATGATGCATCAATACTTCTAACGAATGAGTTTCATCCATACGGAGTAATTAGAGATGGTGCAATAAGTAAGCCAGAAATAGCCCTAAACGGCTCTAGATCAGAATGGCTGTTTGACCAGTACTTCGCATCTATAACTGGTACATCTATAGAGTTTTTTGAGCAAATGCATACTATTGGTTTTGCACACAGAATGTCGAAGAGAGACAGGGATTATGTAAAGCACCCAAGCCAAATGCTTCCAGACTGGGCTCACTTTGTATGGGATATGCTTGGTGTACTTCCAATGGGAGTTGGCACTGTTTTTGACCTAACTCATGCCGCATGGTACTACTCAGAAGGCAAGTATTTTCTTGCGGCATTATCGATAATTTTTGCTATTCCATTATTCGGAGATGTACCCCAGATTGTTTTTGCGACAGGAAAGATAGCTACCGGAAAATTTATCGCATGGCTTGGAAGATATATGTCTACGATAAAGACTATTCTTCAGGGGATAAGGCATCCATCAATGGATATGAATATACTAATAAACTCTCTAGAAAGATTTCTTGCAACAGGCACTAAGGCCGCCAAGCCTGGAGCCGCTCCATCATCTAAAGAATTGGTCGATAGAGTGGTTAGTCAAGCAAAGGATATTGCTGCATCAAGAGTGCTAACACAGCAGCAGGCAATAAAGGAGTTGGGTGGGGATACAATTGGCGCACATAGGCTGAGTCTAATAAGCTCTAGGCAGACAAAAGAACAATCTGTTCTAGTTTTAGATAGAGAGTCAAGAAGGCTTGCAAACAAAATAATGTACGGAAACAGTCCTGCTATGGCAAGGTATAACTCATGGGTTTCAAAGGTCCCTAACATATGGGGAGTTAGAGCTCTCAGAAGAGGCTCTACAGAGGCCTCAGAAGGGGCTTTTCAACAGGCCTCAAGGCAAGTTTTGGATGAAGGAGCAAGAGCTTCCGGCAGAGGGTTTGTACTTCTTGCTGAAAATGCAGATGCAATAAGGAGTCTGGGAAGCATATCGGCCAACGCATGGAAAGTAGAAAAGGCCGGAATAAGACTACAGGCGTCTGGAAGACTAACTTTGGATCAGATATCTGAAGGTGTAAAGCTTAGATATCTCACAGAAGGTGGGACAAGAACTGTTTCTGGTTATGGTGGCAGGCAATTTGATAACCAAGTTGAAAGAATTGCTGGATCTGAATATAGATTAAGCAGAGGTCCTTCGGGTAGCGTTAAAAAAGAGCGATTAGACAGTGCATGGCCTGGAGACAGAATGGGTGGCACAAGATATTGGTTTGATGATGTAAGATATCTAAACCAAAGAGGTGTTGCAAAATGGAGTGATAAGTTTGGAGGAGTACCTGGAGTAAAAAGAGTTCTTGATAACCTTGGTAAGGTTGGAAAAGCAAGGTTGTTTTTTCTAGGAGTAGTGACAGGCGCTCTTGGCGCGTCTTTATCTATGACAATTCATGCAGCACTAAGAATTCACGCATTACTTGAATTGGCAATAGAGGGAGGAGTTGATGATTCTGCAAGACTCATAGGTATTAATTTGCAAGAAACATTTCATAATCCTCAGATATTAAAAGATAAATATGCAGAGATAACTGGTGGCTGTCCTGGGTTTACACTATCCGGAGATCCCAATGTTGTAGAGGCATATGATACATGGCTTCAGCAATATCTATTTACAACTGTTGATGAATGGTTGGATGAAGGGTTTTTTAGAAACCTGGGAGAGGACGTAAGACTTGATGATTTTAGCCAGTACATAAAAGTTCAAGATGCACTAAAGCTGCAAAGAGATAGGGAGAGGGCGAGTGAGACTAGAAAGGATATGTTTACCTCCCAGTGGGACTACGCAAGAGACTGTCCTGATGGAGATATGACACTTCAAGAGTCTGCTATATCTGGAAAAGAGTATAAGCCAGAATGTGACCCGTCAAGCGACGAATACATAGGGCAACAACAATCATCGGGATATAGTGCAAAACTTCCAGATACAGATGTTCCGGAATCATTTTATGATAATTTAAGCAACCCAGATAATAATATGCTTGGAACTGTAGATCTTGGTGAACACGGAATGTTTTTTCAAGGAAAGTACTATCCAAAACAAATACCCAAAGCACTAATTTTATCTGAGCTTTTAGCGGAAAATCCAGATAAAATAAAAAAAGAAATAGAGGGTGTTCACGACACTCTTAAGAGTCAATTTGAGGCAACAGTTCTTGAGTCACTAAATACAGTATTTGATGGTGCAAGAACTATAGATGCAATGTGTGATCCATGGAAGGTAATGCACCTACTAGTTGTAACAAAATTTGCAAGATATTTAACCCTAGAGGATATTACAGTCAAATATGGAAAATGGAACGCTGCGATGGATGAAGTAGGGCAGCTTGCTCTTATGCTTGGGCTAGATCATATCACTGCTTTATTGGAAATAGGACAAGCTGGAGAGACAGTCTTATCGGAACTTCCAAAATTTGCAGCAATGAGCGCTGAGTTTAAAGCATTAGAGTCACAAATATGCTCTGATTCAAAGATAATCATGATATTTACACTTAATTTCTTAAAAATGATAGACTATATGTCGGTGCAAGCTGAACATGGCTGGGAAGTTCAGTATATAACATCGGGAGAGTCATCATCAGTAAGTGAAAGATATCATGATGACACCGCTAACGTACGAGGAGAAAACCTTGAATCGTTACTTAATAACCAAATAGAAAGTATTTCGTCTGAAATTGACGATATAGATCTATATCGTGTCGACCCAAGCCTGTTGGATGAATACCTGGGGCAAGAGTATTAGAGATAAAGATATAAAATTAAATACTATCTAAATACGCTACTCGCCACCAAGATACCAGTCTAACCAAGACTTCTCCCATTGCTCTTTGGATACTAAAAACGCCCTGTTTCTTTTGTATAGAATGTAGAAAACTTTTTTGACATTAGACATTTGGACTGGCCTCCCCTAACTCTTCTGTAAATATTTCATATAAAGATCTTTTTTCTTTTTTAAGACTCTTTAACCCTAACTTATTCTCCCAGCTATCTATTATTGCTATTCCATCTTCAACTGTTTTATAGCCTTCTGATTCAAGCTCTATAACACTTCTTCCGTCAGACAGTGTGTAGTAAGAAACAACACAATCATCGAAGCTCCAAATCCAAGCCTCCTTGTAAACCTGAAACGCCTTTTTGTACCCACTAAGAGTTAGGAACTCAACTATAGATGAATCATCATTTGCTGATACGTTTAAATTTATCTCATTTCTTACAACATTTCCTTTTTCCTTTTTCTTTAATGTTAGCTCATATAAACTACCACCCTTTCTAAATCTAACGAACGATTGCCCTCCGCAATTCTCTATAAGATAATAGTCGTCACATGACACAACGTAAAATGGCGAAGGAGCATTAGGACGTTCATTATATATGAGAGAAGAGAACTCCTCCTTAGTCATTCCATTCGCCCAATACTTATACTCTATTTCTTTATACTCCAAGGAAACCCCCTATTCTTTGTACCCAGATAGCTCTCTAGCTGATGGATCTATACAGTCCGTCCACTTTGGAAGCCAATAATACGGAACTAGATTACAAGAATCTTCTCCGAATAGCTCTACAAATATCTTTCTGTAAAAATAAGTTTCTTTTAATTGTGGCTTGCAGTGATCTATTTTGGAAAAAGCATCTGCATATTCAGAGTTACTTATTGTCTTGTCAACATATGCCTTTAGTAACTTATGCCATGAATTTTTTGCACTAGAAACCCCATCCGAAAAAGCACACTTATCTCTCCAAAGAACATCAGAAGGAAGAAGCTGCTTATCATCAAACGCCTTCCTAAGTATATATTTTTCAATTCTATTCTTTTTATTAAAAGATTTTAACTTAGATGGTATTGACATATAATAGTCAACAAACTCTCTGTCTAAAAACGGAGTTCTTGGCTCAAGACCATTAGAGCTTATAGACCTATCTGACCTAAGAACATCAAACATATAAATATCTCTTACCAACCTTACAGCCTCATCTTGTAGCGATTTATCATCTGGAGCATCTTTATTGTAAACATACCCTACGCAAACCTCATCAGATCCGTCTCCGTTAAATATAACTTTACAATCTGTATTTTCTGATATATACTTTGAAACTAAATAATTTCCAACGCTAGCCCTTACAGTTGTTGTATCGTATGACTCTATCTTGTAGATAACTTCTTTTATTGCATTAATAAACTCATCGGGAGATAGTAAGACTTCATGATGATCGCTACCTATCCACTTAGCAACCCTTCTTGCATATTTTAAGTCTGGGCTACCGGGCATACCTATAGAAAACGTCTTAAGTACTGGCTTACTATATATTTTTCCAGAACTACCTGTTGAGTATTCATTTAAATTCTTCTGAACTAATGCAGCTATAAGGCTTGAGTCCAGACCTCCGGACAGCAAGCATCCGATCTCTCTGTCTGACATTAGTCTTTTTCTTACTGCATCCTCAAGTCTCGTTCTAACTCCAACCAATATATCATCAACATCATAGTTTATATCACAATACTCATACTCATAGTATGCACTAAACTCATCAGGATTTGACGATACCCATGTGCTTCCTGGAGGAAATGCCGAAACATCACTTGTGAGTCCAATCAAACTTTTTGCCTCTGAAGCAAAGCCTATTCCTCCATCATCATTTTTTCCAACAAACATCGGCCTTACACCGAACGGATCTCTAGCCGCCATAGCTAAATCCTTAGACTTATCATAAATAACAAACGAATATACTCCATCAAGAACATTTGGTATATCTTCAAATGGAATGATTTTATACAAATGAAGTATGACTTCACAATCAGACTTGGACTCGACTGATATGTTATAAGAGTCGATTATATCTCTATAATTATATATCTCACCATTACATATCAATGTAACATCTGGATTATCACTTAGGCTCATTGGTTGATTTCCCGAGTCAGACAAGTCCATTATAGATAGCCTATGAAACCCCAGTACAACATTATCAGACAGGCTAACCAAATTAGATGAGTCAGGGCCTCTGTAAGATATCTTTTTAGAAAAGGATTTTAAGTCTTCATTTGTTTTTCCAAAATACGAAAAGATTCCGCACATTATTTAGCTCCTATCAAATCTTCTTTAATAAATTGTAACTGATTCGGACTAGAGATTACTATCTGAGGAATCTGATTGTAAGATGATACAACACCACTTATGCAAATATTTTTACCTGGCAGATCGGCCTTCGGACTTATTTCTATATCAGAAATACTACTACTCCATATAATACCATTAAATGAGTAGTTCTTTTTAGAAAACTTTCCATTGTATCTCTCAAAATATATTATATAAGGTCTTCTTTCACTATCAGGAGATACGACGTAATGAACCTTTCCACATACAGATGCAGTTCTTCCTATAAAAGCTATTGCATCATCCTTATCTATATAGCTTGAGTTAGCAAAAGAAAAGTTTAATATAAAAAATAAAAAAAACATAATACTCTCCATTTTAAAGTGGTGCTCTCGGCAGGATTCGAACCTGCGACATTTCGCTTAGGAGGCGAACACTCTATCCATCTGAGTTACGAAAGCTCATACAGCCAATACTTGACGGTAATCTCTTCACCATCTGCTATGTCTGATATCGACCTAACCTTAATAAAGTCATCATCGATATAGGCGATGCAATTAGGATAATCGCTATGGTTAAAGAATCCTCCAAGAGGGGTTCTTATATATCCATCATCAAATCTGTCATCCTTTACATGCGATATTCCAAATACCAAATCTTTTTTTATATTTCCAACGGCAAATAGACCGAGGCCATGTATATCTGACTTCTTTATAGTTAAATATTTTGGCAAAGGTCTATACATATTTATTCAAAATCAACATCAATTATATCATTAGGCTGGGACTCTACAGAGTCACTTACGTCGCTATCACATGGTTGGGACGAGTATGCTTCAGATGCTACAGAATGAAGCACCGATTCAAGAGAGGAGTATGCCCCATCAAGAGTTGACAAAGAATCAGAGTCCAAGCTTTCTTTTGCTAAGGAAACTGCATCTAAAATCGACTGTCTTGACAAATCACTTAGAGCAGAATCATCAGAAGCCATCTTTTCTGCCTGATAGACTAATCCGTCAAGCTTATTTCTAGACTCTACAACTCTCCTTTTCTCCGCATCTTTCTCTTCGTGCTCTCTTGCATCATCAATCATTGACTGTATATCGCTATCAGACAGTGACTCTCCGCCAGATATAGTTATAGACTGAGTCTTATCTGTAGCCTTATCTTTTGCAGAAACGCTAACTATACCGTTCGCATCTATATCAAATGTAACCTCCACTTGAGGAACCCCCCTTGGAGCAGGTGGTATTCCGTCAAGATTAAACCTGCCCAAAACCCTATTATCTGACGCAAACTGTCTCTCTCCCTGTAGAACATTTATGGTGACAACACTCTGGTTGTTTTCTGCAGTAGAAAACACTTCGCTTTTTGATGCAGGTATCGTAGTATTTCTCTCTATAAGTCTCGTCATAACACCACCCATAGTTTCTATTCCAAGAGAAAGCGGTGTTACGTCCAAAAGAAGCATATCTGTAACATCACCAGAGAATACACCACATTGAACTGCGGCACCAAGCGCAACAACTTCATCTGGATTTACAGAGCTATTCGGCTTCTTATTAAAGAACGATTCAACCTTGGCCTGAACCAAGGGGATTCTGGTAGAGCCTCCAACCAATATAACTTCATCAATATCAGTGGTGCTTTTTCCAGCATCATTTAGAGCATTCTTTACCGGAACCAAAGACTTCTCCACTATAGGCTCTATCATTTGCTCAAACTTAGATCTTGATAGCGACAAAACAAGATGCTTAGGCCCTGTATTATCTGCAGTCAAAAACGGAAGGTTGATCTCCGTCTTTTGAGCAGAGGAAAGCTCAACCTTTGCCCTTTCTGCAGCCTCTCTAAGCCTCTGAAGAACAACGCTATCACTCGATACATCTAGTCCCGACTCTTTTTTAAATGAGTCAAGCATCCAATTTATAATCAAATTATCAATATCATCACCACCAAGCATTGTGTCACCATTTGTAGATAAAACCTCCACAACACCCTCTGATATCTCAAGAACTGATATGTCGAACGTACCTCCGCCTAAGTCAAATACTGCGACAACTTGATCATCACCCTTATCAAGGCCGTAAGCCAATGCTGCTGCTGTTGGCTCATTAATTATTCTTTTAACATCTAGACCGGCAATTCTTCCGGCATCTTTGGTAGCCTGCCTTTGTGAATCATTAAAATATGCTGGAACGGTTATTACAGCCTCAGATACTGTGGTGCCAAGATATTTTTCCGCATCCCTCTTCAGCTTTGTTAAAACTTGAGCACTAACTTCTGGTATAGAATAATTACTATCACCTATAGATATAGATATAGAGCCACCCTTATCTATTAGTTTATAAGGCATAGATGATGCGCTATCGGAAACCTCACTAAACCTAGAGCCAATAAATCTTTTTGCGGAATAAACAGTCTTATTCGGATTTACAATAGCCTGTCTAAGTGCCGATGCCCCAACAAGTCTGTCACCATCATTTGTAAACGCAACAACCGATGGTGTAGTTCTATCTCCCTCTTCATTGTTTATTATCTTTGGACTACTTGACTCAAAAACCGCAACTGCAGAGTTTGTGGTGCCAAGATCTATTCCTATTATCTTACTCATACATTCTCCTTAAAATCTAAATAAATTATTTTCTTGGTAAGACCCAATCGCCAGACTGAGTTATATTATTTTCCGTATAGCATATACATTTTACAGAAGTTACAGACTCCATCTTTGAACCAGAGTCTTGACATGCTGCTCGACACTCTTCTATCGTATCAGGATTTAAGTTGCAACTATAAATCCAAGTACCAAATACTATTGCAATGCATATATACATTACAACTTTTGATAAAGCAATAGTAAGGTTTTTAGAAAGTTCTTCTTCGCTATTCATGATTATGCCGCTAAATTATCGAATCTATAACGCCAAGATTTAAAGCCTCTTCTGCGCTCATATACCAATCTTTTTTGTTCTTCAAAACTTCTGATAACTTTTTCTTTGAAATCTTTGTAAGACGAACAGTCATCTCTTCTATCTTCCCCTGAAGCCTCTTAGTTTCCTCCAGCTTCTCCTCCATGTCTTTTACCTTACCATAGAAGCCTGTAGATACCTGATGATAAAGTGGCGTTGCATGCTGATAAGCAAACCTGCTATGACCATTTATTAGTATTAAAAATCCGCATGACATTGCTGCACCAGTTACAATAGTGTGAATTGGAGTATCGCTTCTTTCCATAACGCCTATTAGACCAAAGCATTGGTAAACCATACCGCCATAGGAGTCTATATAAATCTTTATTGGTTTGGGGTTATAATCCAAATTATAAACACAATAAAGATCTTTTAAATATGCATCATTTTCATTTATATCAATAATGCTTTTTGTTAAATCATTCATAGATGCCTGATCAACCTGTTTTGGCAAATATAAATTTCTATCTTTTGGAACTGGTAATGTAACAGGCATTTCCTCTAACCATCCTTTTTGTTATAATAAATAAGCTCATATATATTGCCCCAGTCATCAGGGGCATACTTAAACATAGAGCCATCCCTATGCTCTCCAAATGTGTCATCAACATAATTTACCCTAAAGGCAATGTGCGGCGGATGACTTCCTGGTACAACAAAGGCTAAGTTTATGTTTTTAAACCCAACCAAAGCCCACTCTAAATCTTTATAAAGAATTCTTCCGCCAAACCTTTTGGAGTACCATTCTGCCGAATCAGATGGGTGGCTAGACTCTATAGCTATATGATCAATGTTGCCCGAAGTCTTAAACGAACCTGACACTAAATCAATTATTCCAAATATAACTATAGAGACTATAAGTCCATATATAATAATATCCATGAAAACTCTCAAATGATAAGTTGCAATAATGCGACTATACTATATCTATATACCTAGTCTCTTCTTGAATATTATCAGGCTTTAACTTAGCTATATTTAAAGTTAAAATTCCATTATTACAAGATGCCATTATAGACTCATGATCTAGATTGTCACCAAGGGCAAAAGACCTCTGAAATCTTGACTTCTTAAGTTCTCTTCTTATGAATTTATGTGACTCAGAAAAGCTATCCTGATTGCTATCACCAGATATGGTAAGGGTGCCTGACTTAACCTCTACTACAACATCCTCTTTGGACATACCCGGTATAGCTGCCTCTATAACAACTTCATTATCCAAATCCAAAACATTAACTTTTGGATAAGATCCTTTTACAAAGAAGTCGTCACCGAAAGTTTTTGACAAACCACTATAGGTGTCGTTGAAAAATTCATTTATAATTGTATCAAATGGCGTAATAAGCTCTGCGTGTGAAAATGGCTTATATCGCTGTAGTTTATTTCTATTCATTTTATCTCCTTAATTTTACCACCCAATATAGGTATGATATCTTGCATGATCAAAGTGATTCACGCTATATACTATTATAGCATTTTAATTATAAAATTCAATTATTTTTTTGATCATTAGAATTATGATCACAACAATACTCTATATCAACATGCTCCGGAGTCTTTTTGATCTTTAGCCACAAACCCCAAAGAATAGGTATAGCAAGCCAATGAAAACAAAGGATTAATGATGCTGGTATACCAGCATAAAATGCGGGATGGACATAACCTCCAAGAAAACCAAAAATTATTGGAAAAACAACATCCTCTACAATCTCCCAGCCTACAAAAATTATAACGAAGGCTAATCCATTTTCTCTAAGAAAAGTCTTTATTCTTTTGTAAGAGAAGTTTTCAAGCTTATGACTTACCCTGTCCTTTATCCAACTAAACATTAGACAAAATAACCAGTATAGAAAAAACTATACCTAAAGAGCTTATTAAATACAAACTATTACAACAAATCTTTTTCATTAACTAATCCTCATGCTTATGGTGAGCCATGTCAATACAGGCTCCAGCTATCATAAGAAGCCCTGCTAACAAGCTCATTACGGCGCTCATATAAGCTTCTTCGTAAATATTAAGTGCTGTCTCTACAATATGTATAGATCCATGAATACCAAGACCCCACCTTACAATTCTATGAAATAAATTCATAATGCTTATTGTACCAAAAACTTTACGTCATATTTGCTATATAAATCATCACTACTTATTGTGCTACCTAGATAATCAGGATTTACCAACTCTCCATTGCTCCAATAAATAGTCTCAACAATGTAACTGTTAGTGGTTGAATCATAAGATAACACACGGTGTCCGTACTCTTTATCATCCAGGGCCTGCACCTCTTTGCCAACTAAACTACTTGGACTAAACATAAAACTCTCTATACATATAGTTACGATTAAAATAATGGTGGAGGCGGTGGGAATCGAACCCACGTCCAAAGCAACTCTGCCTTCAAGTCATTCACAAGCTTATCTAGATTTTATAATCTAGCA